>Ga0070741_10002292_pt1 | contig 52323 bp, 53 predicted proteins | sample Coa_R1_4_FD_66440 | JGI IMG/M metagenome (GOLD analysis project Ga0070741, IMG submission 66440) | Surface soil microbial communities from Centralia Pennsylvania, which are recovering from an underground coalmine fire - Coalmine... | ecosystem: Environmental > Terrestrial > Soil > Unclassified ... | reverse complement strand
ACTCGGCAAAATTAACGGCATCCAGATAGAGTTGTACTTCCGGCATGCTCTTCAGGAGCGCGATCGCTCCGAGGAAAGCACCTTCGCTGGCTAATGCGGCTACGTTCTCCAGCCAATTGGCATGACAGACTCCGTGATAAGCATCAATACCAAAGCCCACACAGCAAACCAGGCGAGTCGATAATTCAAGACTAGCCACAGCAGCGAGGCTGGTCATATCTTCAGCCGGAGTACCAAGGCTTTCCTCGTCACCGCGCAACAGGATGTCTGTGCCTCCATCGACCAGTACGATGGCGTCCAGTTCGAGCGAGCGCACCAGTTCAACATAAGCCTCGCGCACAGGCACTACGCCCAGCTTTTCGAGAGCGTAGACCGTAGTTGGTTCTCCGTGCCGGGAAAGAAAGCTTGCCAGGGAACGTTCAGGAAAATAAAGTTCAGAACCCGGACAGGATGGCTCGACCGCGTAGAGGGCGCGTGTCAATCGACGGGCACGGGTCTCGCGAAGATCAGTGAACGAGAGATTAGCGAGGAAGACCTGCTTGCCTAGAGAGCGAAGCCGTTGGTAGATGGGAAGGCCGACGTAAACGTCGAATCCTCCGCCTGCGCCGGCTACCAGGACGCGACGGCTGTTCTCCAGTTGTGATGGCAATCGTAGTTCGTCCATGCGGGGACAGGGGCCGTCTGAATGAAATTATAAGAGTAGGGGGTGCCGGAAGATGAGAGAAGCAATGCCAGGGTAGACCGTCAACTGCTTAGGCGGTCATTTACCGTTGACCTTCTTGCGCATGTGAATCTCGGCACCATTCTTGTGGAACTTGACCTCGTCCATGAGTTGATTGATGAGGAAGATGCCGCGACCGTGGCTGGAGTAGATGTTGTTGCCGGTGCAGGGATCGGGGAGGGACTTGGTGTCGAATCCGTTGCCGGGGTCGCGCACGACAATCAGGATGCCGTGGACCTGATCGCAGGCAACGTCGCATTCAACGATCTTGCTGGGATCGGATTTGGCGCCATGCACGACGGCGTTGGCCAAAGCCTCTGTGAGCGCCAGTTCGATGTCGTCCTCGCGGCCGTCGGCGCACCTGGTATTGCGGACCACGTCCATGATTCCCTGAACCACCGGGTCGACGGCGTTGCGGTCAGCCACTAAGGTGACCCGCATCTGCAACTTAAGATCGTCTTTTTCAAACTTGCACTGTGGTAAAGGATCGGGATCAGTGGGCATGGGCGGCGTCGGCACAACAATCATTCGATGCAGGGTCAAGCGGAGGGATTCTACCGCTGAAGGGGAGACTCTGCAATCCTTTGTTCCCCGGGCGCCACATAAACCAGGGTTTAGACGTGCGCCACATGTTGCAACATTTATCCGGAGTGCGGCCGGCCTGTCATTTCTTCCAGTTGGCGGCGCCAGTCGAGGCCTTCGACAAATTCGCGCGATTCCCGCCAGCCGGCCTGCACTTTAACGAACAGTTCCAGGAAGACCCTGGCGCCGAGCATCTTCTCAATTTGCAAACGGGCGCCGGTGCCAATCTTTTTCAACATCTGGCCCTGCTTGCCGACCAAAATGGCTTTCTGTCCCTGGCGCTCGCAATAAATCGCGGCGGCAATGCGGGTGAGCTTCGGCTTTCCCTCGAATTGCTCGATGAGGACGGTGGTAGCGTAAGGCAGTTCGTCCTTGGTGGCGATGAGAATCTGCTCGCGGATGATTTCCGCGACCATGAATCGCGCGGGCTGATCGGTAATCTGGTCCTCGGGAAAATATTTAGGCCCCCCCGAAGGCAACTGCTCGAGGACTTTTTCGAGCAGAATTTGCAGGCCGTCGCGCTTGAGAGCGGAGATAGGAATGACTTCCTGAAAATTGTGGCGAGCGCGGTAATCGTCAATGATGCGGAGCAGTTGCGACTTGTCACGCAGTTTGTCGATCTTGTTGAGCAGCAGAAAAATGGGCGTTTTAGACTTTCTCGCAAGTTCGAGCACGAACTGATCCTGGGGGCCGAAGCGGTCGGCGGCGTCAACGATGAGGAGGATGAGGTCGCATCCTTCAAGCGCTTCGCGGACTTCCGTCATCATTTTGCGACCCAGGGAGCTGTCGGGCTTATGCACGCCGGGAGTGTCGATGAGGACGATCTGTCCGCTGGTTTTGCTCTTGCTCTTGGGAACGTGAACGATGCCCTGTATGCGGTTGCGAGTGGTCTGCGGCTTGGGAGAGATGATGGCGAGTTTCTCGCCGACCAGCGCATTGAGCAGAGTCGATTTGCCGGCATTGGGCCGACCCAGAATACAAACGAATCCGGAGTGAAAGGACATGGGGCAGTAGTCAGGAGCCGGCAATCAGGTCGGAGGTGTCAGTTCTCAGCTCTCATCTGTAGGCTCCGATGCATCGGCTTTCAGGATACACCGTAAGAGCACTGGCGCTACACATGTGACGGGCGATCTGCAGCGAAGGACGCGATCAAATCAGCTTCATCTGCCGGGGTTGGACGGTGGTAATGCGAACACGTTCGACTTTGCGATCGGTGGATTCGAGGACTTCGAATTTGAGGCCGTCCTCTTCCAGCACTTCGCCTTTCTGCGGAATTCGCCCTGCAAGTTCGCTCACTAATCCCGCGACGGTGGTCGATTCCTTACCTTCGGGACGCACCCCGAAAAGCTCGTCCAGGCGGTCGACGTCCATGTTGCCGGGGACGATGTACGAGTGCTCACTTTCTTTTACGATCTGCGCTTTCTCATGCTCGTCGCCAATTTCACCTACGATTTCTTCGATCAGGTCTTCGATCGTCACTAGTCCGGCGACGCCGCCGTATTCATCGACCACGATGGCCATGCGAATGTTGTGCTTCTGCATCTCGCGCAACAGGTCGCTGCCCAGCTTGCTCTCGGGGACAAAGTAAACGTCCTTGCGCATGAGCGTGTCGACGGTTCGGGCGTGAGCTTCGGTGTCCGGGATTTGCAAGACATCCTGCGTATAGAGAATGCCTTTGATGTCATGAACGCTGCCTTCGAATACCGGCACGCGGGAAAAGGGCTTAGTCTTGAGCAGTTCCACAAACTGCTCGACGGTGGTGTTCACGGGCACCGCCACCATTTCCGGCCGGGGCTTCATGGCATCGCGCACCGTCTTGCCGCTGAACTCGACGACGGACTGAATCAGGTCGCGGTCGCCTTCCTGGATGATGCCTTCTTCCTGGCCGGCCTCGATCAGAGCGTCCACCGCTTCGGCTGAACTTTCGGGCTGCTCCTCGACGTGTTCCTTCGTCAGCGAAGCGACGGACTGGAGGAACCCCAGAACCATGGTGGCGGGAAGCACAAGATAGATAAGCAAGCGGAGCAGCAAGGTGAATCGGGTAAGCCAATGTCCCTTGGTCCGCGAGAAAAATACAAAGGGCAGGAAGCGGTTGAAGATGATAACGATCAGCACCAGGCTCAAGGTGGCCTGCAGGATTTCGCGGAAAGTCCAGGCGCGGTCGCGAAAAACGGTGAAGCCGATCAGCATGGCGATGGCGGCAGTGGTAAGTTGCGTGAGGATCGCCATGGACAGCGACGCGCGTGAGCGACTTACCCGTAATCCGGGTTCGACGCTTTTTTCGAAAGCATCGATGTTGTCCTGGAACTCGCGGGAGAGAAACTTACCGATCTCCTGGTAAAGACGATCGACATATGAGGAGAGGGTGAGCAGGCCTAATAGCAGTACCAGCGCAAGTGCGACGCCGATCACCGGCTTCTCCGTCGTTTAGCGCGGTTGCGCAGAGTCGATCGGAGTTCGCGGCCCGTGCCCGTTGGCAATGCGCCACTATCCTCAGCTCGCTCGATCAGTCCCGCAGGCAGGCGTAACTGCTGACGCAAAGCAGCTTCCTTGCGCGCCATTTGGCCATTGTCACGCTCGTGGTCATAGCCGGCAAGATGCAGCAGTCCGTGCAAGGCAAGAATCTTGATTTCCTCGGCGAGCGGATGTCCCAGGCGGCGCGCGTTCTCGGCAGCTATAGGAGCGGAGATAGCAATGTCGCCAGCGAAGAAACGAAGCTCTCGATCTGCGGGGAATGAAAGCACATCAGTACTGGAATCCTTTCCGCGGAACCTGCGATTCAGGATACGCAACTCGGCGCTATTGGTCACAAGGACGTTCACGCTGCCTCCCAGCCGCAACACGCGTCTGGCGCGAAGTAAAAAGCGTTCCAATGCCTGCTCGCTCAATTTCGGCACCGTCCTCCTGAAGATCACCATTCATGAGCACCGACTGGCGCCGGGGCGGCTTGTTCCTCGCGCTCGTAATGACAAAAGGTACTATTGGCCACCACAACCCTCTTTGCAACGATCGTTACCAAAACAAACAGGAGGGTACCGTGGGCACCCTCCTGCCGAGTGGCTTTGATTTTAGCCTTGAACCGTGTTGTCGTGCGAGTCGGGCACAGTCGTTTCATTTTGCGGCGGCAAGTTTTCTATCGATCCGTTCGTCTTGCCATTGCCGTTTAGCTTGGGCTCGAGCAGCGGCATCTGTTCTTCCGCGACCCTGGTCTTGTGCTCGTCGTAAGCACGAATAATGCGCTGAACTAAGTGATGGCGCACCACGTCGGCTTCGTCGAAGTACACGAAGTTCAGGCCTTCGACATTCTTGAGCACATCCACGGCTTCAAGCAATCCGCTGCGCCGCGCGTTGGGCAAATCGATCTGGGTGACGTCGCCGGTGATCACCGCCTTGGAGTTGAATCCCAGACGAGTGACGAACATCTTCATCTGCTCAGAGGTGGTGTTCTGGGCCTCGTCGAGAATTACGAACGAGTCGTTGAGAGTGCGTCCACGCATAAAAGCGATGGGAGCGATCTCGATGACATTCTTCTCCAGATAGCGGTCAACCCGCTCGGGATCGAGCATGTCATACAGTGCGTCATAGAGCGGGCGCAAGTATGGATCGATTTTCTCCTGCAGAGTCCCCGGCAAAAAGCCAAGTCGCTCGCCGGCTTCAACGGCGGGGCGGGCAAGGATGATGCGGTTGACGCGTTTGGCTAGCAGCGCCGAGATTGCCATGGCAACGGCGAGATACGTCTTACCCGTGCCGGCCGGACCGATGCCAAACACCATGTCGTGATTCTCGATGGCATCGAGATAGCGGCGCTGGTTGGCGCTCTTGGGCTGCACAGTGCGGCGTCCGAAGGCGCGCTGCTTGCCGGCCTCGGCCAAACCGCGCAGTGTGGTTTTGGGGTCGGACATCAGCACACGCAGCATGCTGTTCAGATCGCCATTGTTGAATGTGTATCCGGAGCGCTGCAGATGGTCGTAGTCGGTGAAGACTTGCTCAGCCCGGGCTACGTCGCGGGGAGCTCCTTCGAGTTCAATAGAGTCGGACCGCAGATCGATGTTGATATTCAACCCGTCTTCGAGTACGTGCAGGTTTTCATCGCGAGTACCGAAGATGGTCTCAATATTGGGACTGATCTCAATACTTTTCTTCATTCAGTAGCTGGCGCTTTCCTCCTTGTGCGCCCGATGCGCAGGTGCTTGTGGCCCATAACAAATCGAAGCAGCGCCGGCCCCACTCGGTGCTTTCCGGCAAAGTCTTAGATGTCAGCAGCCTGCAAGGGGCATACCTGTGTTCCGGCTATTTGACGCGCAAAATTGTGACTGAGAATGGAACCGCCGGGGTGCTCGCCGCAGCGCGGAAGCGACTACCATTGAGCTAAGCGTACCCCCGTCCGTAAGGGTAGTCAATGGCGGTTAATGTGCTCGAAACACCCTGATTTCCACACAATTATTAGATGTGAAGCGGGCGGAGAAGTAGCAGCGGACGGAAGGGGTACTGAGGATCAGGCGCGTTCCGCGCGGCTGTCGGGCAGGGAAGCGCCCACGGCACGCTCTTGCGCCCAAGCTCGTAGAGTCTGAATTTCCTCCGCGCAGGTGGTCGAGAGGGGAACCGTTCCCGCTAAAGCAGTGAGCAGATGCTGGGTGGTGAGCTGCTGCCGGGCTGCGTAGGCGGCGTAGAGAGCAGTTTGCACGGCAGATTCGATTTCGGCGCCAGAAAAGCCCTGAGCCGCGGCCGCTACCTTCGGGAGATCAAAGTCCGCCGGAGTACGTTTGCGCTTCTGCAACTGGATGGAGAAGATCTGCTTGCGTTCCGTGGAGTTGGGCAAGTCGACAAAAAACAGCTCGTCGAAGCGGCCCTTGCGGATGAGTTCCGGAGGCAGCGCGTTAACGTTGTTGCAGGTAGCGGCCACGAACACCGGAGCCTTACGGTCTTGCATCCAGGAGAGAAAGGCGGCGAGCAAACGAGAGGAAACCCCGGCGTCGACGGAGGCTGAATCGGGCCCGCTGCCAGCGAACACCTTCTCCAATTCGTCGATCCAAAGCACGCACGGGGCCAGGCCTTCCGCCACCTGGAAGACCTTGCGAATGCGTTTTTCGGTCTCGCCGATGTACTTGTCGTACACGGCGGCGCTATCGAACTTGACGAGGGGGATTTTCCATTCGCCCGCCACGGCGCGGGCGCAAAGTGACTTTCCGCAGCCCTGCACGCCGAGAATGATGACGCCGCGCGGCGGGTCAAGACCGAAGGCTCGCGCCGGCTCTTCCCATGTGCCACGCCGTTCAGCGAGCCAGCGCTTCAGATTTTCCAATCCACCTACGCCGGACAGGGTATCGGCAGACTCGATGAACTCCAGCATCTGCGAACGACGCAGCAGCAGTTTTTTGGCGTCGAGGACATCGGTGATGGTTTCCGGGCAAAGGGCGTAGCGATTTACCAGCGCCTGAGAGAGCGCACGTTCCGCTTCTTCCTCGGTCAGACCACGAAGGTTGTCGGCCAGCGCGTTGAGTCCGGCAGCGTCGAGTTTGCGCTGGAGAGTGTGTGTCTTACTGACCCGCACCAAGGTTTCATCCACGATCTGGCGGAGGCGCTGAACATCAGGAAGAGGCAGCTCCAGGAACTCGACCAGGCTGGCGAGTTCCGCGGGTATATTGACCTGAGGCCCGGTCAAGATCACGGTACGGCGGTTCGTGGAGAACTTTTGTCCGACGTCGCGCAAGCGCCGCACGACCACGGGATCGTCGAGGTGGCGGTGAAAATCTTTCAGGATGAAGGCAGCTTCCAGGGTCAGGCCTTCGAGGTTCGCCAACATCTGGGCAGGCTCACGACTCTTGTAGAGGGCTTTGGCATCCTGGGCACCGGAATCAATGATTCCAGGCGACGCGGCATAGTCGGACAGACCGGATACTTGCAATGCCGACTCAAGCGGGTTCCCACCGCAACGCATGAGGCCGCTGGCAATGCTCCACTCAAAGGCCGCCAGGTTCAGGGCGGAGCAAGCCACGCGGACCAGGCGGACGGCCCGCATTTCCTCGAGAGTTTCCATCACCACAATGGGCGTAGAGGAATCGATCAGGACCTTGAGACGCTGTAGGGCGCCGGGCATATCCATTTGACCAATAAGGAGTTGCTCTCGTAGAATAATGCATTCGGAACCCACCCGAACATTTCCAGATACACGAAGGTAATCAATCAGCATGGCAAATCATTTTTCGGCGCTGAAGCGCGCCCGTCAGACGGTAAAACGCACAGAGCGGAACCGGAACAACCGTTCCCAGCTCCGGACCTGTTTGCGCGAAATGCGCGAGAGCCTGGCCTCGGGCGACAAGCAGGCGGCAGAGCAGACCTTCCGCAAGACGGTTTCGGCGCTGGACAAGGCTATTCAGAAAGGCGTGCTTCACGAGAACACGGCGTCCCGGTACAAGTCGAGATTGAACGCGCGCTTGAAGACGGTACTGGCGAAATAAGCTCCAGTTCGGCTTGGGCTGTTCGCGATGGCAGGCATATCGAGCCTGCCATTTGATTTTGTGCGAGATCGCAAACGGAGTTAGCGGCAGAAATTACATAAGGCGAACGGACATGATCCTCACGATTGAACACGGGCCGGTGCGGGAATTGCGCCTGAACCGTCCGCCCGTCAATGCGCTTTCGCCAGAGTTAATCGTCGCGTTACGGCAGGCTGTGCAGAATGGACCTGGCGATGGGGTACGGGCGCTGATCCTCTCGGGAGCGCCGGGCAGGTATTCCGGCGGGTTGGATGTGCCCCTATTGCTGGAGCAGGACAAGCGCGCGATTGAGGCGCTGTGGCGAGACTTTTTCTCACTCCTCGGCACGATCGCGTACTCACCCATACCCATTGTCGCTGCCATCACAGGCCACGCGCCAGCAGGCGGAACGGTGCTGGCGCTCTATTGCGACTGGCGGGTCATGGCTAAGGGCGACTACAAGCTGGGGCTGAACGAAGTGCAAGTGGGAATTCACTTGCCACCGATCCTCCTGGCTGGATTGCAGCGCTTGGTAGGGATGCGCGAGGCAGAGCGGCTGGCGGTATGCGGGGCGCTGCTCACCCCGGAAGAGGCGCTCGAAGTGGGATTGGTGGACGAGTTGGCTCCCACGGATCAGGTGCTGGAGCGAGCTTTGCGCTGGTGCGAGGGCTTACTGGCGTTGCCTCCGGAGGCGATGAGTGCGACGCGACGGCAGGCTCGCGCCGATCTTCATGGCGTTTTCGGGCACAACGTGGAGGATGAGGTACAACGTGCCATCGAGAGTTGGTGGAGTCCGGAAACACAAAGCACGCTGCGAGCGCTGGTGGAACGATTAGGAAAGAAGCCGGCGGCGCGCAGTTCGGCGCAATCCTGAGCCCATTCAGGATCACGGCGTTCACCGCATTGTGATATCCAGGACGACGTTGAAGTGCTCCTTCAGCAGTGCCCGCCATTCTTCTTCCGTTTCAACTATCCGCTCTTCTTTCCTGCCGTTCTTCGTCACGATCAGCTTCATGTCGGAAAGCGTCACCCTGCCATCCGGGCTGGCGATGGAGCAGATGCGTTTGCGCGTGAATGGCGAGTCGGGCGAGGTCTGGTGGTAATGACAGCCGCCGGCGAAGTCCTGCAATTGCCGCGGCGTCAGGGTAAAGTTGTACTCTGCCTTCCAGGGTTCATCGCCCTCGCGGCGTTGCAGGAGCAGGCCATCGGCGCTCTCGACGATGCGAAATACCCCGCGGCGCTGAGGCTGTTCGTTGCCTACTTGCAGCCGCAGGGGCTCGAGGAATGAGTCGCCAAAACCGACGTCGGCAAGCCAGGGTTCCTCGAGATCTACACGCAACGTGAGGTGGTCGAATTCAATGCCGGGGCTTCCATCAGCTCGGGGCACGCGCGCCGAGAGCAGAATTACCTTGAATCCAAGCGCTCGCAGAAGAGCGGCGAAAGCTCCATTCAGTTCGTAGCAGAAGCCGCCACGGTTTTGTTCCACGATCTTCCGGAAAAACGCATCTTCGCCGACAATGATGCTGCGATGATTGTGAATGTCGAGGTTCTCAAAAGGAACCGCCATCAAGTGGGTCAGGTGAAGTTGGCGGAGCGTATTCGCGTCGGGAGTAATGGGACCGGCGTAGGCGATGCGATTGAGGTAGGCGCGGACGTTCATGTTAAATATGAAGATGACTTGCATTGGCTTGCGATTCGGAATTTGGGCGCCTGACTTCGCTTGAACCGGCGGACGGTGGCTACACTAGGAATGACAGCGAGTTGCGAAATTCGATTGCTGAGCGCTTGTTCAGATTGACAGATGTTCCTGCATCCAGCCGGGCTCGGGCTTTGGTTCGGCGGTGAGATCGAGGACCAGCTTTTCCAAAACCAGACGCTTGCTGACCGGATTGGAGCGCAGCGCGAGATCCGCCCTGCCGATCAGCCGGATGGCGCGGGTGAGTTCGCGCTTCGACTTATAACGACGCGCCTGGCGGATGATGTCGTCGGCGGCAAAAGGGGGCACGCGGAATCCCTGCCAGAGCGCCGCCCAAAGCATGCGCTGGTCGCGGACATTGCGCTCAAGAATCACCAGCATCTGGCGAAAGGTTTTGGCGAGCATGTAGAGATGGCCAATGGCAGCTTCGTCGCCTTCGCCTGTAGAGAGAATGGCATCCAGGGTTTCCAAGGCGCGCACCCGATCCTTGGCCGAGATGGCATCAGTCAATTCGTAAAGCGAGCGCTGCTTGGCAGCAAGCACCATGGTCTCCACGTCGCCCAGGGTAATTCGCTTCAGCTCGCCGACGTAGAGGATCAGCTTTTCCAATTCATTGGAGACCATCATCATGTCGCCGCCGAGCGCGTCTACTAATTCGCGGGCCGCGTCGGCATCCATCTTCACGCCGCGGGTGGCACAGTATTCGCCGATCCAGCGAACCGCCTCGCTTTCCTCCACGCGCGCGAGTTCCACGATGCCGCAGAACTGGCCGAGGGTTTCGCGAATGCGGGTGTAGCGCTCGCGATCAGTCATCTCCATGCGGCGGATGTCGGCGGGAATGCTGATGTGGTCGGCCACGAAAATCAAAAGTGCATCGGGATTCGGCGACGCGCAATATTCTTCGATGGCGCCGAGCTTCTCCTCGTTGGAGCCGCGCCCGAACAGGTTCTTCACTCCGCGCACGAAGAAAACCTGAAAGGGCGCCATTAACGACGGGGTGCGAGCGCGATCCAGGACCTCGGTGATGTCGGTCTCGGCAAGGTCGAAGTCACATACGCTGAAGTCGCGCATATCTGGCGGGATCAGGTGCTGCAGAATGGCTTCTCGGCAACGCCTGCGGAAGAACGTCTCATCGCCCACGAAGACGTAAGCAGGCTTCAGCTTTCGCGACTGCAGATCGGACAAGAACCGTTCCGCCTGGGCGAAGGCCTTCATCAGAAGCCCTCCAGGATGTCGCTGACCAAGGTGCGGGCAAAATCGCGCGATAAGCGGTTGAAGGCTGGCGAATCCTGCTCGAAAAAGCTGGAAAGCTCGGTAGAAACTTCGTACTGCTCGCGGAACACGTAAGAGGGATCGTCGTACAAGATTTTGCCGTGCCGGTCGGTCAAGTTTACTTTCATGGCGACAGTGATCATCACGCTGGCGGCGCGTCCGGTTCGCGAATCATACGCCAAGGGTGTCATGGAAGTCGAAACCACAGTGCCTTGCAGAGTAGCGTCAGGGCTTTCGCCCGCGCTGGTGATGCGGTAGTGAGTTCGTGTAATGAATTCCCGCACGACTGATTCCGTGAGCGTCTGCTCGATGCGATAGGTGGGCGTCTGATTGGTGAATGCCGGAATCGAAATGGTTTTGACGTCCTGGGGAAGACGCACCGCGTGCCCGGCCGTGCGGTACCCGCAGCCGGAGAGCAGGAGGCAAAGCAAAGGGCCCCCGAACCAGCGCCGGCAAACATCTTTGCGACTAAGGCACCCCATCGAGGGGAACGATTTCATTGCACCTTGCCCCGCGGACGCGTCGTGGCCATGGCCTCAGCGCACTCCACCGCGGTGAGAGCGGCGATTCGAAGATTGTCGGCTGCTACCCACAACCAGATGCCATTTTCTTGCTGAGGATCGCGGGTCAGAGAGACCAGGATCGATTCCTGGCCTGCGGCATTCACATTGTTGGGAGAGTCTTCGGCGGAGCGGGTCACCGTGACATGATCTCCGGACAGGGCCTGCGCCAGATCGCCTAAAGCGACGGGCTTATCCATTTCCAGGTAAATGGAAAACGCATGGCCGTGAAAGATGGGAGCCTGAACGAGCGCCAGTGAGGGCACGAGCACGCCAGGACCCGCGATGCGCCGGAAGTGCTCGGCAATGCGCTGCTCGACAGATTCCAGGCTGGACGAGGAATTTTCACCGTAACGGGCCACCATGTTGAAGGCAACCTGCGCGTCAAAAATCTTCTTTGGCAATTCCTGAAAGGAGAGCAGGTTCACGGTCTGCTCGTGCAGTTCGTCCATGCCTTGCTGGCCGTGCTCCGAGGCGGGTTCAAAGACAGTAGCGATCACCCGCTGCACGATTCCCGCGCGTTGTACGCGAAGAGAAAGCAGGGCGAGTACCGCCGCCGCGGGATGCGCGATCACCACGGGTCCGGGCTGCAGTTCGGGAGTGAGCGACTGCTTCAGTTCGCGTTCGATCCAGGGTGAGCGCACCCGGGCTTCCGGTTCTTTTTCGAGAGCGTAGGAAAGATCGATGATCGCGCTGCCGGCTTTCTGGGCGATTTTCCAGTTCTTGCGGGCGCAGTCCATATCGGAAGCGAAGAAAGTAAAGTCAACACGGTCGAACTGTTCGGCACGCACGCTCTGAATGAAGCTGACTTCGTCGCCCATAGCCTCGAGCTGACCGAGAGATTCGTCGTCGTCGAGAAGTTTTATATCCAGTGCGGGAAAGTTGCGGTCGGTGAGCATCTCAGCGACTTCTTTGCCCTTGAGGCTGGCTGCGCCAACGATCGCAACCCGGTATGAATTGCCCGCGCGGAGATCCTGCGGTGTGGTCAGAGATTTGGATTGCGAACTCATGAGGGTAACGACGCCTCCTTGTACGCGGGAGGAGCCGACGGCGGTCCTTTCCTGCGAAACATCCATTGCAGCCGCCAGAACACGCCTGAGGCCATGTACAGAAGCGCCAGGGAGAACAACAGCGGGCCGGAGAAATACCAGATTCCGGCAAACAGCAGAGCAAACAAAATGATCAGGCGAAACGGCTGGCGGGCGCGGAAATCGATGTCCTTGAAACTGTAAAAGCGCCAGGTGCTGACCATCAGGTAGCCGACCGCAACTACCATGAGCAGCCAACAGATCGCGGTCCACCAGGAAGCGACGGGCACGCCGTCGGCGAAATGCACGACCGCGGCGATCACGCCCGCCCCGGCGGGAATTGGCATACCCACGAAATACTTTTTGCCAGGACGACCGGGATTGGTCGGTTGCGGATTACTGGAGATATTGAAACGCGCCAGGCGGCTCGCGCCGGCGATGAGGAACAGGAAACTCGCTGTGGCTCCGAGTTGCAAAAGCTTGGTGTGCATCTCCGGGCTGGCGAACGGGGCCATCAAACGAAAGCCCCACATCCAGGCGAGCAATGCCGGAGCTACGCCGAAGGTAATGACATCCGCCAGCGAATCAAGTTCCCGCCCGAAGTCGCTGCTGGTGCGGGTCATGCGGGCAATGCGTCCGTCCAGGCCATCGAACAGGACAGCAAAACCGATAGCTTTGGCCGCATTATCCAGGTGCCAGGGCTCGGCGAGGCTGCCGTGGACCACCTGCAATATGGCGTAGTAACCGGCCGCGATGTTGGCTGTGGTAAACAGCGAGGGAAGGATGTACATGCCCTTGCGCAGCCGTTTCTGTGATTGATCTTCTCTTCGACGTCTCGGGGTGTCCAGTTCCATCACCGTCCTCCTTCCCGCTCGACAACCCGGCCCGCTCCTACCAGCTCTCGATCCGCCGCCGGCAAGAAGGCGAGGATGCTGGCTCCGCCCTTCACCCGTTCCCCTACCTTTACATTCAGGCGCGCTGTAGGGTCCAGCAGAACATCTGTGCGCGAACCAAACTTGATCATTCCCACACGCTCACCACGCGTAACTGCGTCTCCAACTTTCTTGTCGAAGACGATGCGGCGGGCGATCAGACCAGCGATTTGCTTGAAGGTTACGCTGTGACCTTCGCCTTCCACGTCGACAATGTTCTGCTCGTTTTGCTCAGCGGACGCAGCGCCCATCGCATTGAGGAACTCCCCTCGCTGATAGCGGATCTTGCGAATGGTGCCTGCAATTGGCGAGCGGTTCACGTGCACATCGAATACATTGAGAAATATGCTGATCCGATAGCGCTCTCCGCCGCTGGTAGAGACGAGTGCAACATCGGTTATCTTGCCGTCGGCAGGAGATACGATGGCGCCTGGAGCGTCGGAGATGGTTCGCTCCGGGTCGCGAAAGAACCATAGAAGGAACGCGGCCAGTACGAGCGGAATTATGGCCCAGGCGGGGCTCGTGAGCCAGCCGAGCAGTACTGCGGCGGCAATCAGTGGCACGGAATAGTAGTAGGCGTCGCGCACCATAGGTGAGTGAAGTGAGGCCCTATAAATTATAGTTCAGGGACCGGAAGGGTGGGCGGAGGGCGGAGTTTTAGCCAGTTCCACAGTCCGTTGCATAAAGCCAATAAAAAAAGGCGCTTACAAAAGCGCCTCATGAGACATATAAATCCATGGCGGCTAAAGCCGCGCCACAATTTGACAGGTATTAGGCTACCTGGTGATGCGACATCTGAAGCTGGAATTGCCGCTCGATGGAATGCATCTGGTCCTTCAAACGGAGTTTCAGCTTTTTAAGCCGGACTTCCTCTAATTTTTCGTCTTCTGTGAGGTACCGCTTCTGGGTGAGCGATTCGAGTTTCTGTGCGTACTGCGAATGCTCCTGCGCTAGCCGGCGAAATTCATCATGACTAGCCAGGAGTTGGTCTCTCGGAGTCAGCATCCAGCAGACCTCCTAACCGGAATCTAGCTCAACGCTACCATAGGGTGTACACGGGTTCAATCCTATTTCGTGAGCGCAATTGATTCGAGCGTGACCGGCGCCTGGTGACTTTCGCGGCAGGGAAAACGCTGCAAATTGCAGCAGAAATTGTGCAGGGAAACCACTATGGCCCGTGATACCCGGCGTTTAGCGGCCGCAGCATGAAGAATGCCGTTGCTGCTAAACGCGAGGTACCGCTGCCTGTATCCAGGGCAAGTCTGCTACAGGAGTATGCGACCATTCATTGTGGTGGCAAGCCCGCGTTGACGCTGAAAACCACGCCATCGCCGAATTGACCTTGTGGCGCAGTCCCATACGAATAAGTCGATCCCCAGAGCTTGCCATCTTTGGACTGAACGAGTCCGGCGAGATAGGCGCCGACCGGGGATGCGGGGCCGAAAGGACTCAAGGTGCGGAGCACAGTGCCTTGCGACGCAGAAATGGCGAGAATATTTCCATATCCGCTGTTCCCGTCGTAATTGCTCACCCAGAAGTTGCCATCACTGGCAAGCAGCATGGCCTCAGGAGAGCCTCCACTTGGCAGCGTGTTGTACTCGGGAAACAATTGCAGATTGCTGCCGTCCAATTGCATGGTAAACAGGCCTGCGCCGCCCTGAGCGTAGATGGTGTACAGGCCGTAGAAATTCCCGTTGGGTCCAAGAGTGAGCCCGGTGATAGGTACGGAAGGCAAATTGTTGAAAGAGGGGAAATGGAGTTGAACTGCTTCGAAATCTCCGTTGGACGGGATGAAATGGAACAGCACTCCTGCAAGTCCGTACAGGCTGCCATCGCTCGCCTGCAAAAGCCCTGAGGGGAATCCGCCCTGCGAAGCGCCGTTAAAACTAAAAACAACTTCGTAAGCCCCGGTGGATGGAGTTACTCGAAAGATAGTGCCGCAACCGGATTGATAGCAGCTGCCAGTGCCTCCGTAGTAGGTGGTGCCGTAAATATTGCCGTCAGCGTTGACGACCATGCGTCCTGCGCCTTCACCGTCCGTACAATTCGCAGCAGAACAGAACTGGTGAATAATTTTGAAGACAGTTCCAGTCTTGTTTACCCGGTACAGCACTCCAAAACCTTTTGTGCCTCCGAAAAGAGTCGTGCCATAGAGATTGCCGTCAGGCCCTTCGACAAGCAATCCCGGATTATCTCCGTTGGGATAATTCTTGTTGGGCCCGGGGAGGAATTTGTGCAGCAGTGTGAATTTGCCGGCGGGAGTGAGCGAGTACACGGTACCGCCATCGGGCTGCGAGCTGCCTTCGCTTGATACCTGGGCTGTTCCGTAGAAGTTGCCTTCGGAGCCTAACAGCAGAAAACCAGCCCGGCCGCCGTTCGGACAGTTGCCGGTCCTTACAGCTGGGTTGCCCGTGCAATCGAAGGTATAGACGGGAGTGGGTTGCGAATTGCGCGCCTGCGACGCTTTCCCTAGCAGAAGCATGGACACGAAAGCAAGTGAAAAGGTGAGATTCCGGGGCATCGTATCCTCCCTTGCACAGTGTGAGACTGCGCGAATCAGCATGCTTATACGTCGAGAGCCGGCGATAGTTGTCAGACGAATGTCAAAAGAATGCCAAGTCTTCGAAAGTGGCATTCTCCGTAATAATGAGGGCGGACGCCAGAACGCCAGCCGCGCGAGTCAAATGAGTAGGAGGCACTAGCGGCTGAGCAGAGAGCGCTGATAGAGCACCGCATCTTCGGAAGGATTCTGGTAGTAGCTTTTGCGACGGCCACACTCCACAAAACCACGTTTAGTGTAGAGCCGGCGCGCAACGTCGTTGGACTCACGCACCTCCAGGCAAACCAGGTTGGCGCCTTCCAGGCGTGCGCGATCGATGAACTCACGAAGCAAACGATCACCTAATCCCCGCCCACGTTTAGCTACATCCACCACCACGTTTTCGATCTCCCATTGACCGCTGACTTCGCGAGCAACCAGGAAACCGGTGATAGATGCAGCGTTGGTGCCGGAGTTTTCTTCCGCGACGAGTATCAGTCTGCGTGGCGCATCGCTGGTGAATACCCACTCGTATTCCTCCCGCGGCCAGTGGGCGGCGGAAGACGTCCGTTGCTCGATACTCAGGATGGCAGGTGTGTCGTCAGGTCTGGCAGCCCGGATTTGCGGCGCGGTCGTCATCGAGTGCAGTTGTAGGCGCTTGCGAAAACGGCCCGCCGATCCGGAAGCGGAATCGACGGATCGCTGATCCGATTATGGCTTCTTCAACTGCTGTTTCCAGCCGAGAATGCGTGCCTTGTTGGCTTCGCTTTCGGCCTCGGGAATCATGCCCTTCTTCTGGTAGAGGACCGAGAGGCTGGTGTGCGCGAGCACATCGTCGGGATCGGTTTCAGCCAAACGTGTGGCGACCACAATGGCCTCGTCAAGGCGATTGAGATCCTGCAGAGCGCGCGCCAGCCCGTGCATGGCTTCGGTGAAACCAGGATCGGCTTCAAGTGACTTGTGATATTCCGCGAGAGCCTCCTCGTGACGGCCTTCGGTCACGAGGTCCAGCGCAGCGTAATAGTGATCTTCGGCAAGCTGGCGGGCATTATCGGACATGATGGGAGGAGCCGGGGCAAAGGCGATTCTAGCATGATGCCAATTGGCGATTTTGTCCGTCGTTGAGGTTGGATTTCGCCGTGGCGATGAGACGCCGGATTACCATCGGCTGAGGGACACGGCACAGGCGCCAGGTAATGCGGCTATACTTGGGGCACAGTTCTCGATGCGCAATGTATCTCACATGCTGCGGTTTCTGTGGAATGCCACGCGCGGGCATCGGCTCGCCCCGTGGCGCAGCCCCTACCTTTTGTGGCGGATTGAGACTTATAGCGGCGTTAAAGTGCAGCAGATCGGATTTCTGGAGTTCTGGGAATTCGCTTGGCGTGAACGCGGCAATTTATGGCGCTTCCTGAAGTGGACAGGAGAGATGGACCGGTACATTCATCCTGGCGCGAAGGGCGCCTGAAAATTATTGGCCGTTGCTGGCGGCGGATGCGCCTTCCAGCAAGATGCTCACCTCGGTGCCTTTGCCGACACCCAAAAGTTGCGCTGCTGATCCGCGATTGGCGGCAATTTCCAGAAAGCCCATGCTGCCGAGAATTCCGAACACTTGTCCGGGCGCGCCTTGCGCGTAAGCGGTCTTAATCTCCGTGATCTCGCTTTTGCCCACGACGATTTTGAATCCACTTGGATCGGCGCCAAACAACAGCGGGGCATCGTGGGCAGCGATGTTGGTGACCAGGTTACCGAAACGATCCACTTTGAGCACGACACCGCGCAAGGAATCTCCATTGGCGACTTTGGGCCTGGGCGCGGAAAAGCGCACGAAATCTGTGACCTCCTCGCCGAAGCGATCCGACTCCACACCTTTGGCGGCCCATGCGGCAACGGGCGAAAAAATGTCGCGGCCGTGAAAAGTATTGCTGACCGGCTGCAAGTAGTAATGCTCAGCGGTGACGTGACGCACCGACAACCGGTCTTCGCGGTCGTAGATCAAGGAGAGCACTCCGTTATCCGGAGCGACAAACTTGTGCCGCTCGGTGGTGACGATCAGCGGCCTTCGCGCCGTGCCCACACCGGGATCGACCACCACCATGTGGATTGTGCCGGACGGAAAATAGGAGTAAGCCTGAGCGATAGTGAGCGCTCCATCCAGAACATCGAAAGCCTGCACCGAGTGGCTGATATCGACAATACGAGCCTCGGGAGCGATGTTCGTAATCACCCCTTTCATGGTTCCCACGAAGTGGTCAGTGAGGCCGAAATCGGTGGTCAGAGTGATGACGGGAATTTGGGGCACAGCATCCTCAGGCAAAGATTTATGGAAATGGCGAAATTAAAGCGGTATACGCCGGAAGTCAAGGCACTCAGGTAACGGGAATGCATACCCCGAATCAAGAGCATGAGGCCTAACTTTTGCGGAATAGCTTCGGCCAGTCGACCGAAGCGGCAAAATCCCCAGACACTTGCGATTCAGGGATCTGCCGCTGCGGGCAAGGTTGAACTTCGCCTTGCGGAACTCCAGGTTCTATCCACCGCACTAACAACGAACTAGGCGGGACGCGAGATTCTCTCGTTCTCCCCACCACCGCTGGTCGTCTCCCGCATACGATCTTTGAGATTTGAGGTCTGTTCAGAGACGCGATCCCGCAAATTGCTGGCCTGGGTGGAAACACGGTCGCGAATATCAGTGGCGCGGTCGCGAATGGAATTACGCATCTCTTCACCCGAGGAGGGCGCAAATAACATTCCGACTCCTACGCCGATGCCCATACCCAGCAGAAACCCTCCGGCTTTCGATGTCCAGGGCGTTTTGCCCCGCGCAGCGTAGGCCACACGCTCCAGCCGGTCCATTGCGTCTTCAAATTTATCTTTGGCGGTATCGGTCCAATCATCCACCCGGTCCTTCACCGAATCGGCCGCTTTGCTGCGGCGGTCGGAGTCGACGAGCAGAAGTCCGGTGCTCAACAGTAATTTAGCTAGTTGCTTCATATTGTCGCCCATACTTTTGTCCCGGGATATGCGAGGTCGGGTGCCAGCGGTCGCCAGCAGCACACGAATAGATTCTCCGCCGGGCGGAGTGCCTCACACGGCCACATTCCTATGTAACAAAAAAGCATCGAGCTGGGTATCCAATGTTTACTGTACTCGTATTCTGCCCTGTCTGTATGGCCAATGCCTCCAGGCGCGAAGAGATATCAATTGGCAGATTAGTGTCGTGCAAGTCCCCTGTGACGGGCATCACTTTGGACTGTGACACTACCTACGGACGGCCGGAAGGCTCTGCGCAATACTGCAAACAGCTCAGCGGAACCAGGCTTCGGAAATGTCGTTTTGCAGTCTCAGAGCGAAGGACTTAACATGAGCGGTTTGAGCATAGTCTGGCGCAATCCTGATCCGCCGCGGGTGCGACGGCAGTGGCGCATGGTGAAGTCGGAGATCAGTTGGGGATTCTACATGGTGCAGGAATTAGTTCCCCACGGCACCGAAGACCGATGGGCGAATGTAGCCGCGATGGAAATGCGCTGTGGCGGGCGCAGCGCGAACAGCGGCCCCAACGTTTCGAGGCGGCAAGCTGAAGAGACGCGGCCCGCATAAGCTTCGTCTCTGCTGCGAGTCACTGCGTCACTTTAGGCGGTTGTACTTCCTCAGCACCTCCCGCAGACGATCATGCGGTAACGCGATCACCGTACGGTTGTTGATGCCGGTCATGGTTTCCGCCGCGATCATGGCATTCACAACGGCTTCTTCGGTGGCCTGGACTGTCGCCAGGAAAACCGGATCAAGCTGCTCGTTCGGCAGCATGTTGACTGGGTGAGGTCCTTTGGCTGCGCCGGCGCCAGGATTGGCGGTGGAGTAGGCGATGAAAATATCCCCCGAGCCGTCACCCGAGTAGCTGCCATCACGGCCCAATCCCAAGGAAACTTTCCTGGCCACGCGTTTCAGCTGGGTCGGAATGAGCGGCGCGTCGGTTCCGACTACCACGATGATCGAGCCAACATCATTGTCATAGACAGGGTGCTCGGGAATCTCCTGCCCCACGGGAACACCGGCGATCCGCAATTGACTACGCCGGCCGTAGTTGCATTGCACGAGTACTCCTACCGTGTAGCCGCCATATTTGCTGTCAAGCACGCGGGAGGAGGTTCCAATTCCGCCTTTGAATTCATTGCAGATCATGCCGGTTCCGCCGCCGACGTTGCCTTCTTCGACCATGCCGCTGTGGGCGGAGTCGAGAGCATGAAAAGCATCTGCGAGTTTGACATGGAATCCGTTGATGTCATTCAATTCGCCGTCCCAGGTTTCAGCAACCACGGGCAGAGACCACCAATAGCCTTCAGCATCGGCATCGCCGCGCTTCACCCGCCAGGCAATGACCGCGTCACGCACCACCCCCACGCTATGGGTATTGGTGATCATGATGGGACCTTCCAGAAAGCCCGAGTCTTCGACCCACGTGGTTCCCGTCATTTCCCCATTCCCGTTCAAGGTGAACCATGCCGCGAATACAGGATCGTTTGAGTTCTTGCCCCTGGGCAGCACCGCGGTGACGCCGGTTCGCACCGGTCCAACTCCGACCTTGAGTGGGCCTTCACCGGAGATCAGCGTAGTGTGACCGACCTCCACCCCTCTGACATCGGTAATGGCATTTAGCGGTCCGGTTGTGCCATCAAATGGGACACCGAGATCGCGGGCGCGCGGTTTCTGTGCCGGCGGCTGAGCACCAGTGAGCGGCACAACTGCCAAAATTAGTCCCCATAGAAGCAACACGGACCGTAGCTTTACCATCTCTCCTCCGGAGCTCGGACGGTGCAGTATACGGCAGCGTCCGCGGGCTCTGATTTACAATCCTGTCGGTGAGGAAACCATGGAAAATTGGAAGCGTGCTGTAGTCGCGGGTTCGCTGGGAGCATCGGCGCTGTTCTTCTTGAAAGGCCAGAAAATCGGCGGCGTGCTGACGGCAGGCGTCGGACTTGCAATGCTAGCGGCAGAGTATCCGGAAAAATTTGACCAGATTCGAGAAGAGATCCCCTATTACGTGGAACGCGGCACCAAGTTTTTGGAAGTAGTGTCACGGGTCGGCGAGCGTTTCGCGCAAGTCGCCGAGACGCGGGGCAAGAGCATGTGGGAAGAGCTATTGTCCTATTAAGTTAGCGAAGGTAAAAGGGTCCGAATAGGACCGAGTTCCCGGGAATTGCTCGGCGCAATTTGGTAATCACTAATTCGAGCTATTCGATCCCCAGTTGCTTTCTTGCGTCCGGGCTGATGCGCTCCGGGGTCCAGGGCGGATTCCAGACTACATTTACATTCGCATTTCGAATGCCGGGGAGCTGCTGCAGGCGCGATTTCACCTGCTCGCCGATCATCACGTGAGCGGGGCAGCCTTGAGCGGTGAGGGTCATGTCAACGGTGACATCCTGCTGGTCTTCGCTGGCGGGATCGAAGCGCACGCCATAAATCAGCCCCAGATCCACGATGTTGACTGGAATCTCCGGGTCATAGCATTCCTTAAGCGCGCTGAGGACTTCGTCCTGGGTCACAGTAGGCATAGGCACATCTCCCTGCGGGTGCGACGGAAGGCCTCACCCGACCACTAGTTTAACTCAAGCGGCGAGGCCGAGCGGAATGCCAACGTGCAACATGGACTATGTGAGTTGCCGCTGCATCAGACCATTTGCGGACCAACAAGATGACGATCAGCCCCGAGACTAAGCAGAAGATCCAACTTTTCCTCGTAGCGGCCATTTTGATCTCGGCAATACGTACCGGTTACATCCTCTACCATCGCCATAAAGAGAACGCGCAATCCGCGTCCACTGCGAAGCAAGTATCGACGTCGCTGAATGCTGACTATTACGTCACCCCCAAGAAGCTCTATCCCTACGATTTGAAGTCGGCGCGGCAGTTGATGGAACAGCCGGCTTGGGTGAAGGAAGGTTATCGATACACCTATTACCCGTACAATGCTGCGTCGCATCACAGCGACTTCGCGCGGGACGCGGGAACCCTGCTACCATTGCAGAAACTGCAGATTACCGGCGTGGTCACAGACGAGTCTCCCGGCGCGCCCGATCAACGCCAAGTGATGGCGGTTTTCGAGCGCGACGGCAAAAGCTATGCGGTGCCGATCGGCGTGGTGAAGGCGGGCACGTATCGAATCTACTCCGATGAGATGCTGTTTATCCAAGATCCCCATGAGCTGTACGGGCATTGGCCGCCCGACGTGTGGCAGTCGATTGACAGCCATCAAGTGAAGCCCGGGATGAATGAACTGCAAACCGATTTTGCAATTGGCATGGGGATGCCGGACAGCTCAGGCGACTCGTCGGTCAAGACTGTGCATTATCCGAACGGCGGCCATCCGCTGACCGTCGTCTACCGGGAAGGCAAGGCAACGGAGATTAAAGCTGGGGAGTGAAGGTGGGGCGGGATCGCGAACTGATTGGGTTGCGATCTCGAAAGCCTAAGCTGTTGCTGAGTTCTGCGATCTACGGCTATCTCACGGCTGATTGCTGTAAACGACCTTGCCAGAATTTTCCGCGAAAATATATTTGTTTACATTGCTCAGCAGCGAATTCGCCGCCGCGAGCTCGTGCTCGGGAACAAACAGGAAAATGCGAGTGCTCGAATTCCAGATGCGCAGCAGCCCGGCTTCATCGAGATAGATTTTCGGTGCGTCGGGATACGTCGAGCCAAACCACATGGATGTGGTGCGGCCGTTCACCAGCAGAATAGGCCGCTGCAAATAAAAGAGTAGTGAGGATCCATACGCCTGGTCACCGAAGATGGCCACTTCGTCGCCTGAACGCGACGCGCGAGCAATGTCTTCGGCCAGAGGCTTTGAGGAAAGATAGGAGCCGAAGCGGTCGAGAGCGATGTGCGCTGCGATGAAGAACAGCCCCATGGTCAAGGCCATTGTCCAGGTGGCGGCGAAATGTTTGGCCCGGATGCGCAGCCACACCGCGGTAAGCGGGCCGACGATCAAGGCGATGGTCGCCAAAATCGCGGGCAGGCGCAGGGCAGCGAATGACTGTCCTGTTAAGTCCAGGAAGTGGGACATGGAGAGCGTGTCTTCGGCCATATTGTGCTGGGCGAGCACGGCGCTGATATCCGGCTGGAAAGGCAAGGTGCGGGACGACCACAAGGCCGCGATCAGCATGGCTCCAGCCGCTACGGAGAACGCAGTCAGGACGACAGAGACGGGCACCAGCCATCGCTTACAGCTGGCGCGCTCATAGTCGGCAATCGCGGCAGCCACAAGCAACAGGATGGGGAAGTAGGCCGGGAAAGTGTAGTACTCCTGGCTGGTGGAGAGCGAAAAGAAGACCAGCACAGCGCCAGCCCAGAGCCAGCACATGAGCCGCGTGCGAGCAGCGAAGTCGAGTGGCGGCCCCAAGCGCCGCAACCTGAAGTCCCGCCGCACATTCCGCAATGCCAGGGGCAGGTAGAGACTCCAGGGAAACAGCCATACGAGATGCAGACTCCAGTAGAGGACCGCGGGAACCTTGTTGTAATCCCTGGGATAGCGCTTTCCGAGAAATCGCAGGAAGTGTTCGTTGACGAAATAGAACCAGAAGAAGCGCGGGTTGCGAAAGCCAGCTAATAAATGCCAGGGCGCAGCCACGAGCAGGAAAAGCAAAAGGCCGCTGACGAGCCGAAACTCCCGCCAGCGCCGCCATTGCCCGGTGAGCACGAGATAGAGCAGGGCCGGACCGCCGACGAAGACGAGCGCGACCAGGCCCTTCGTCAGTACCGCCAAAGCGAGGGACACATAGCCGGCGTACCATCGCCACGGTTGCCGATGCTCGAGAGCCGTCAAGAAGCAATAGAACGAGGCGGCGATTAGCAGGCTGAGAATGGCCTCGGGAATCAGAATGCGGGTAAACAGGTAGTATCCCGCCGTCGTCGCCACCAGCAGGCCAGAGTAGATGCCGGCGCGATCGCCGAACGCGCGCCCTCCCCAATGCATTGCCAGCAACACGAGGAGAAACATGGCCACTATGAGGGGCAAGTGGGTGGCGAATTCGTTGAAACCGAAGATGCGGTAGCTGAAAGCCACTAGCCAATAGGGGAGGGGCGCTTTTTCGAGGTACCGGACCCCATTTACGTGCAAGGTGACGTAGTCGCCGCGGACCAGCATTTCGCGGGCGGCCTCGGCATGGGTGCAGTCGGCGTCGTCCTGCAGGGCGGGCGAGAAAGCCGATCCCAGATAGACGATGAGAAAGAGGAAGATTACCGCGGCGGGCCATATCTTCGAGCGCGACGAGGGCGGAGCGGGGGTTTGTTCCAAAACGGTAGACGGGAAAGTTGGCAAAAAATAAGTTCCTGGATTGCTTGTTTCTATGCTACCAGTAGTAACAACCAGCGATGGCACATCGCCGAGCGCCCAACAGTTGCAAGAGTCTGCACATCATTTGCAGGCGCTGCCGATGCCAGCCAGCTACTTGACTGATTCTACAGGTTCTAGGTAACGGCCAACCCCCGGGCCGTGGAAAAGCACTTGCCACGTAGGACAAAGAACGCGGCAGGCTTTCCGGAGCAAATTTATGTTCCCAAGTTCGGGTGGTGCAAAGCTGTCTTTCTGCGTCCTTCTGGTCGCGATCGTAACCAGCCAATCTCTAGCCCAAGGGCCTTCGCCCAATGCCGCGCCACCGGCGGAAGCTGCTGCGTTTGTGGCGCCCGTTTCGGAGACGCCGCACGCCTTCTGGGATAAACCGAACAAAATACTGTTCACCCTGGTAGGTATGTCCAGCGCCGCGGATTTCGCGGTGACCCACTACAACCTCGGCAACGGCGGAAGGGAACTGAACCCAGTCGCGAACGTATTCGTGGGAAACACGGCGGGTCAAGCTGCCAACTTTATCGGTGGCGCGTTGGGAACGATGGGCGTCAGCTACGTCTTCCACAAGACCGGTCACCACCGGATGGAAAGAGTCACATCTATGGTGCAGATTGGCGGATCAACTTTCGCGGCAGCTTACGGGCTAACTCACCGCTGAGGATGCCGCTGCGGGTCTCAATCCCGCACCATCAGGCTATGAGACTCTGTTGATCTTCACTTGATCTTCGGCGAGTTCTCGTCCGCCCCCTTCTGCTCGTCCGCGTGAATCACTCCATCTTCGTCGGCAAAGAATGAGCGATGATCGGCGCTCAACTGTTTTGGCGTGAGGGCGAGCATGTAGCCGTCCTTATGCGGACGGAAGCCGACGGTGTAGTCGCCGCGGTCGGTACTGTGCGCCATTCGCTTGGTGAACGAGCCTGTGCCCGCCAGCTCAGCGAGTGACTGCGCGTAGTGGTTATGGCGCTTCTTGTAGAGCTTCTGGGCGCGAATGACCACCCGCATGTACCCCAGGGCCTCGGCTTCGGCTTGCGAGCGAGCCGGGTCCCCGGCAAACTTAGGCTGATACGTGGTTTGCGTGTCCTGCGCGGCTGCCATTGCTCCGATAATGACCATGAAAAAGACCATGAAAAAGACCGAAACGAGGTGCTTAAGTGGGCGTTTCATCAGTGCTTTATCCCGTAATTCCGGAGTTTATTGACGTTACTCACGTAATTGGTCTTCTGTTACCTTTCCTTTGCAACGCCGAGGAATCTGGCTATGCTTGCTGCAGAAACATCCTACAAGGAAACTTATGAAATCTGCAGCCGCAACCGCCAGAAAACCGCTCATCCGCCTCGCCGTGGTGGAGAGCGATCCGCTGCGCTTCGTCGGATTCCGGGCGTTGTTTGATTCGGAGTCGGATTTCGAGTTGATCTCCGCATCATTGCAGGACATCGCCATGCAGCAGAACATCGACCTGGTTTTGCTGGGCAACCGTTCCGGGCAAAACCTGTTTGACCTGATGGCGAGCCTGAAAGCGACGCGTCCGGACCTGCGCATCATCGTGACAGGCTCTGGCATGGACGAGGAGACAATTCTGAAAGCCATTGCGTCGGGAGCGAAGGGCTATGTGGACGAAGCCGCAACTCCGCAGGAATTCGTGCAGGCCATTCGCGTGGTGAACCAGGGTTCGGTATGGGCGCCGCGGCGCGTGCTCTCGATGTTCATTGAACGGGTAACGACCTCGCCGGGACGCATTTTCCCTGCTGGCCGCGTAACCTTTACCGACCGAGAGAAGGAAGTGCTGGAGATGCTGGTGGCCGGCCGTTCCAACAAAGAGATTGGCGCAGCCCTGGGGATTGAAGAGCGAACCGTGAAGGCGCACGTGGCGAAGCTGATGCGCAAAGTCGGCGTGCAAAACCGGATCGCGCTCTCGGTGCACGCCATCACACACTCATTAGTCACGGCGAAGTAGCAGGGCATGGATCGGGGGCCACAAATCGGGGGAGAACTTCTCGCGGAGTTGAACCGCGACCGGAGTGTGTAGTCATCTAGTGCGGCACTCCAATCCGTTCTACGCTTAGACGTGGTGGTCGTATTGCCAGCGAATCCAGGTTCTATAAATCCAGCCTTCTATTCGTAACCGAGTCCACGGTTTTATTTCACGTCCGCGTCCGCTTAGTTTTTTTCCGCTGTGCTGTTGTTTGTCGCCGCTTTGTCCGCCGATTCAGCCTTGTCCTTCATCGCAGATTTAAATCCGCGTATGCCATCTCCGAGACCTTTACCCAGCTCAGGCAATTTTTTGGGGCCAAATACCAGCAGAGCGATGCCGAAGATGACCAGCAGGTGCATAGGTTGAAACAGGCCTTCAAACATTAAGGATTCCTCTAATGTGTAGCGCGATGTGTATGCATGCTTAAGAAAAATGCAGGCGCTGCGTCTCCCCCGAGGCACAACGCCCGCGCGAAAGAGCTTTAGAGATCCTGGCGTTGCGCCGCATCGGCATCTTCTGCCAGATCACGCAGGAACTGGAAGAACTGCGGACTTTGACCCAGGAAGAGGCCGTCCGCGGTGAGCGCCTTTACTGCTCCCATTGCCGCACCCGCGCTGTTTGTGGGGCGGATGATCGAGCACTTGGGAAATTTGCGATCGAGAAAAAAAGTGGGCTCCGGCATGATGAGGTTCGACTGCAGAGCCTGGGGTTGATTGGTGGTCAGGTCGCGGAATGTCACTTTCGATCCGGTGACGGGATCGACGTCCGTCAATGCCAGGGCATTGCCCGCTTTGTCCTGCCACGTCTGGAAATGCATAGTCTCGGTCGGTCCGATGCTGAGCAAAATGCGCAGCACTTCGGGATTGCTGACCCGCTGGGCCAGTGATGGGTAGAGGCTGGTACCACCTTGTTCGATGAATGCGAAGTGGAACCCGGCGGTGAATGCAATGGCCTTCAGATGGTCAGGGATATCCAACGGCGGAATTTTCGCCGGTCCCTGCAGATCGGCATCGGTGCGCGGAATCGCAGTACGGTTATGGATGAAGTCCGCCTGGGGAAACTTGAAGTTGGGATCCAGATCAGGATTCGCATTCTCCATGCGATAACGCGTCCAGAAACTGGTGTCGACATTCAGGTTCATGAGGTTGGTAAGACGCAAGCGGTTCTTGTTCGCGCCCGTAGCCTGGCTGCCTGGCAGAATGCGGAATTGCTCGAGATCAACCGTGTCGGCGCCTTTCGATGCAAGATAGGCATTCAGGAAGAACTGGTGACTGATCTCGTCGTCGGTGTTGTCATGAATGTATTCGGCCATGTCTTCGTCGAGAATGGCGAGCGCCTGCGTGTAAAGAGGATTCCCACCGGTAGCCTTGGCAAATTCGTCGTCCTGAGTACCCCCGAGTTCCCAATATTGCAGCCATAAATCAGTTTCGAGAATTTCGGCCGCCGCAAGGAAGCGGAGAATGGCGGCATCGCCTTTGATCAGTTCACCGCTTTCGTTGCCGTTGATTCCCGCGCGCGCCTCGAGGCTGAGCAGACTGCCGGCGGAGAGCGCAACGCCTGCCATGCCGAGCCCTTTCAGGAAGGAACGCCGGCGAACGGATCCCGCGAAAACTGAATTGTGATTCTGGTTTTCGTCCGGAGTGTTGTCGGAAGAATGCGGAACAATCGAGCCTTGCTTTTCCATGACCGTACTCCAATCTTTTATGGGTTGGGAAGAACCGTGATCCAGAGGAGGACTGCGATTCAACTAAGACGAGAGCGTATGGCGACTGCTGCGGACGAATGTCATGCGGGAGTTAGAGGATTGTAAAAATCTCGGTGTTGCGCTCGTTGTAACAAATTGTTGAGATGCGTTGCGTCAGAACGCATACGAAGCAGCGAATGAATTCGCCCATTTTTGTCCGATCGGCATGCTGCAGAGCTCGCGTTTTCGGGACCTCGCGCGCTCAATAATGTTACTCTGATCGGCCCGGATTGAGACCATTTCCTGCCTATGTCGGAGACATGCCATGCGGATTTCCAAGATTTCTGAACTCGTGACCGCCTTCTGTTTAGCATTCGCGCTCATTCTTCCTAGCGCTTTAGCAGCGCAGAACAGCAGTTCAAGTTCGCTGGCTACCGCGCCTGATCATTTTGATTTGAATGCGGTTGATACCTCGATCGATCCGTGTGTCGACTTTTATCAGTACGCATGCAAGAAGTGGCTGGATGCGAATCCAATCCCTCCGGATCAGGCTGGCTGGGGTCACGGGGCCAAGCTGAACAAGTGGAATCAGACGGTATTGCGCGACACGCTGGAGAAAGCCTCGGCCAACAATCCCAAGCGGAGCGCGGTGGAGCAGAAGATCGGCGATTATTACGCGTCTTGCATGAACGAGACGGAGATCAATGCGAAAGGAATCGCCGCGATCAAGCCGGAGTTAGATCGCATTCAAGCGATGCGGGAAAAGTCGGAACTGGCCTCTCAGCTAGCACATATTCACCAGATCACATTCGTGATTGCCGGCGGCAGTGACTCGGGTTCCGGCACCGCGGCTTTCGGATTTGCGTCCGGTCAGGACCTGGACGATGCCAGCCAGGTGGTGGCACAAGCGGACCAGGGTGGGCTCGGTCTGCCCGACCGCGATTATTACTTCAAGGATGATGCCGCTTCGGTAAAGACGCGAGGCGAGTATGTCGCGCACGTGGAAAAAAATTTCCAATTGATGGGCGAAAACCAGGCCGATGCGGCTGCGCATGCCAAGGTCGTTATGGACATGGAAACGGCGCTGGCCAAGAACTCGATGGACATTGTGAAGCGTCGCGACCCCGCCAATCTCAACCACAAGTTGTCGGGACAGCAACTGCGCGCGCTGACTCCGAACTTCTCCTGGGACGATTACCTCAAAGGCATAGGCGCGCCGGACACGTCACACTACCTGGTGGCGACTCCGGACTTCTACAAAGGCCTGAATACCCTAATCACCAGCGCCCCCCTGGAGAACTGGAAGACGTATCTGAAATACCAACTGGTGAACGTTTCGAGCCCGCAGCTGAGCGAACCATTGGTCGAGGAGAGGTTCGACTTTTATGGCAACAAGCTGGTGGGACAGAAAGAAAACCAGCCCCGGTGGCGGCGGTGCGTGCGCGCGGTTGACCGCGACCTGGGAGAGGCGCTGGGCCAGGCCTACGTAGAGCGTACGTTCGGTCCCGATGCCAAGCAGCGGGCGGTCAAGATGGTGCAGGAACTTGAAGCGGCACTGGGCAGCGATATTCAGCAGTTGGACTGGATGTCCGCGGCCACGAAAAAAGAAGCGCTGGTGAAGCTGCAAAAGATCGAAGACAAGATCGGCTATCCCAACAAATGGCGTGACTATTCCAGCCTGACGGTGGTCAGGGGCGACGCCCTCGGCAATGTCTATCGAAGCAGCGAGTTCGAACTGCGCCGGGAGCTGGCGAAAATCGGCAAACCGGTGGACCGCGGGGAATGGAACATGACGCCGCCGACGGTGGATGCCTACTACGATCCGCAGCTAAATACCATTAACTTCCCCGCCGGAATTCTTCAGCCGCCATTTTTCGACAAGCAAGCGGAGGATGCGGTGAACTTCGGAGCTATAGGATCCGTGATTGGCCACGAATTGACCCATGGTTTTGACGATGAAGGCAGGAAGTTCGATGCCAACGGAAACCTGCGAGATTGGTGGACGGCCCAGGACGGCAAGGAATTCGAAAAGCGAGCCCAGTGCGTGGCTGACGAGTATTCCGGTTTTGAACCGGTTCCCGGAGTTCATCTCAACGGGAATTTGACACTAGGCGAGAACACGGCTGACAACGGCGGGCTTCGCGTCGCACTGATGGCGTTGGACAGTACGCTGCAGGGAGACCAGAAAGAAGCCAAGGAGAATGGTTTCACGCCGGTGCAGCGATTTTTTCTTGCCTACGGACAAGTCTGGTGCGCAAACCAAACGCCGCAAGCCATGCGGGTACAGGCGCAATCGAACCCGCATTCGACATCGCGGTTCCGGGTAAATGGCGTGGTCTCGAACATGCCGGAATTCCGGAAGGCGTTCAATTGCAAAGCAGGTCAGCCCATGGCGCCAGAGAACGCGTGCCATGTCTGGTAGTGTGACAGCCTGAGTAGCAGTCGTTCGTGGTCTAGACCAACGCGGAACGCGGTGGTTGCCTTGCCGATAAGGTGGGCAGAAATGGCATGCTCCGGACGCGCTGGTAACCCGGGGACACTGACCTTAGTAATCTTGTGAGCGGGGGCATGCCGGAGCATACTGCGTTCACCTACCACAGAACCTGGGAGACGGGGTTGGGAGTGGAGATTTAGGGTCGCCACTGTCAGCCCCGATTTTTTTTTGCTGCCCGCATTTTTTCTTTACCCAGACTTCAGCCTGTCACCGACGTGTTGCTCTCCTGTTGATCCATACCCTCGCCCGCTTCCGCTCGTTACCTCTGAGGTTCCAGTCATTGCAAAGTGTGGGCGATTAGGACACCGTGAATAGAGCGCCTTTTGTGCATGCGAACGAACGATGCGCACCCTGCGACGAAACAACGAATTCACGATGAGGGGTTGGGACATCCATGAGAAAGCTTTTAGCTGTGATCCTGTTCGCCGTACTCTCCACAGTGACATTGGCCGAAAACACGGCCCAGCAAACCAAGGCTGCGGAGAGAATCCGCGCGGCTGGCAGTGTCCTGGATGAGATGCAGGAGGCGCCCGACCAGGGTATTCCGCAAGAGGTGCTGGGTTCCGCGGAATGCGTGGCGGTCGTGCCTTCAATGCTAAAAGCCGGCTTCATATTCGGCGCGCGCTATGGGCGCGGCGTGGCCACGTGCCGCAATGCGAAGGGCTGGAGCGCGCCCGCGTTCTTCAAGATTGAAGGCGGCAGCTTCGGGTTACAGATCGGCGGCCAGGCGGTGGACCTGGTCATGCTGATTATGGACAAGGAAGGCATGAACAAGCTGCTGACCAGCAAGTTCAAGCTGGGGGCAGACGCAAGCGTTGCAGCGGGCCCGGTGGGGAGGCACGCCGCCGCCGACACCGACTGGAAGCTCAGGGCGCAAGTGCTAAGCTACTCACGGGCGAAGGGAGCATTTGCCGGACTGGAGTTGAACGGCGCCGTCATCTCGCAGGACAAGGACAGCACGCGCGAATTCTACGGCCACATGGTGCGCTTCGGCACCGCATTATCGGGAGCCATTCCTGCCCCGGAGATGGCCTATCCGTTCTTGAGACCACTCGCGAACTGGGCAGTCGAGGCGGCGCAGAAATAGTCTGAGAGCCCTGCAGCGACCAGAAGCGCATACCTGGCGCTGGGTGGTCGGTCTGCAGGTGAGAAAAGATCCAGCCCACATCCCCGCTCATTTGACAGCAAAATTTTCGCGATGATAGGGTCACGGCATTCCCCTCGAATGCGTGAACGACTTGAGTACGCGCTAGTGTGGCTGGCGATCAAAGGAATTGGTTTGTTGCCTCGGCCGCTGGCGCGTGCGGCGGGAATCTCAATTGCTCAGTTGGTTTACCTGTGCCACCGGCGTCTACGCGCGGTGGGCTTTCGCAATTTGCAAATAGCACAGCCGGAGAAGTCTGTTTCCGAACATCGGCGCATTTTGCGTGCGGAGTTCACATCTTTAGGACGGCAACTGGGGGAAGTGTGCCTGTTTCCGCGCTACACGCGGGAAAATGTCAGCGACGTCGTGGTCTACGACGGCTTCGAGAACTACGAATCGGCTTTTCAGCTAGGCAAGGGTGTGCTCTTCCTGACGGGACACCTGGGGGGATGGGAGCTGTCAGCTTTCGCTCATTCCATCTATGGACATCCGCTGCGCATCGTCATGCGCCCGCTCGATAATCCCTACCTCGACCGCTTGATACGCCAGTACCGCACGATGCACGGAAACACGACTGTCGACAAGGACGACTTCGTGCGCGGCCTGCTGGGGGCGATGCGCGCCGGCGAGACGGTGGGGATATTGATGGACACGAATATGACGCCACCGCAGGGCGTGTTTGTGCCATTCTTCGGTGTCCCGGCATGCACGGCGAGCGGCCTGGCAAGAATTGCACTGCGGACGGACGCGGCCGTGGTACCGGGCTTCACAGTATGGGATCGACGTATGAAAAAGTATCGCCTGCGCTTCGATCCGGCGCTCCAGTTAATCCGGACGGGCAATGATGACGCGGACGTGATCGCTAACACCGCAATGTTTACAAAGGTGATTGAGGAGTATGTACGGCGATATCCTGACCAGTGGTTGTGGGTGCACCGGCGCTGGAAGACACGGCCGGTGGGAGAGCCTGGCCTGTATTAACCGGGCGCAGTCCCGGAAGACGAATCAAAACCAATCGCTGCGGTAGGCAATCCACCAGGAAATGGCGAGCGCGGGAAGGGTGGCCGCGATGCCCCACCAGAGCGGCAGAAAAACGTCGGCCAGGAATCCGAGAAGGATGAAAATCGCCCAGAACATCTTGCGCTGCATGGGACGATTGTAGTCGGCAGGAACGATAAGCGACGCCGCCGAGCAGTCAGGGCAGCGCGTTTTTGTGAATTTCGACGGTGCTCCAGGTCTTGTCCGCGGCGTGGCAGACGTTCTCGAGCGGGCAGTCGACGCACTTGGGGCGGCGCGCGATGCAGATCTTGCGACCATGCCAAATCAACTGGTGCGAGAACAGGATCCACTTTTCCTTCGGGATGACCCGCATCAGGTCCTGCTCGATTTTGGAAGCGTCCGTATTCCTGGTCAGCTCCAGGCGGCGGGAGAGGCGGGTGACATGGGTATCCACGACCACGCCAACGGCTTGGCGGAACCAGGTGCCGAGCACGACATTGGCGGTCTTGCGCGCGACACCGGGCAACGTGAGCAGTTTGTCCATATCGTCTGGGACCTCACCACCGAAGTCGCTGACGATCTTTTTGGCGGCGCCCACTACTGATTTCGACTTGTTACGGAAGAAGCCTGTGGAGCGTATGTCGGGCTCTAGTTGCCCGGGTTTGAGGGCCGCAAAATCCTGCAGCCTGGGGTATTTTCGGAAGAGATCGGGAGTGACCATGTTGACCCGAACGTCGGTGGACTGCGCCGAAAGTATGGTGGCGACCAGCAGCTCCCAGGCGCTTTTGTGAGTGAGGGCGCAAGTGACTTCAGGATAACGTTGGTTCAGGCGCGCAAGAATTTCCTGTATGCGTTGCGGCGCAACCGGGTTGTACCGGGTGGCCTTAGCCGCGGATGCGGATTTCTGCGGTCTACCGTTGGAAGGAGTTCCCGGCAACACGGGACGAGAGCTCTTCGATTGCCGCGAAGTACCGCGGTTTTGTGCTGTGCGCGGCTGGTTGCGGGTGCCTTCATGTCGTCCGGTCTTGGCTGGTTGGCGAGAAACGACGCCGCGTACCATTTCGATTTCTCCTTGAGGATTTATAGCAGACCCTAGCCGGGCGTGCACTGCGGCACGGCAAGTTTCTCCCGCTCCCTTCGGTAACCATGTCTGGCTCGAATTCATTGACCTGGCGGGCGGCTCCTCGGTACCCTGAATTCACCCACCAGAATCGAGGACTACTGTGGCGGTAAAAGGGATCAAGCTCGGACAGGTGTGGCGCAATGACGCCGACGGCCAGGACTACCTGGTCACTAAAGTCTATAGCGAAGTGTTTACTCAATATGCCGTGTTACGGCCGGCGGGACTTTCCGCTCCCGACGCGCAAACCGTGCGGGTTAAAGTGACGAAATTGGCGGACGGCGCCGCATTACCGGGCTACACGTTCACACAAGAAGGCGCTTTTTAAGCTATCGCTCATTCGTCTTCTTCAATTTGTGCGCAGGGACGCGGCGCAGCATGGTCTCGCCCTCTATAATCTTCTTGTGGGTCACCCTCGTTTAGCTCCTTCATGACTGAAAAAATACTCACCCTACTATTTCTATTCATTAAGTCCATCGTAGGCGCGACCGGCTATGCAGGGATCGGATTGCTGATGGCGATCGAGTCGGCGTGTATTCCTCTTCCTTCAGAACTGATCATGCCGTTTGCCGGTTACCTGGTCTATGAGGGCAGCATGAAGCTGATCTGGGTGGCCACGGTCGGCGCGATCGGTTGCAATGTTGGCTCACTTCTGGCATACGAGATCGGCTATTACGGCGGCCGCCCCCTGGTGGAGCGCTACGGCCGCTGGATCCTGCTCAGCCGCCGCGAACTGGATTGGGCGGACCGCTTCTTTGGCCGCTGGGGGTATGCGGCGGTGTTCGTAGCGCGCCTTCTGCCAGTGGTGCGTACCTTTATCGCGCTACCCGCCGGGATCGCGCGCATGCCACGAGGAAAGTTTCACATCTACACCTTCCTGGGATCCTGGCCGTGGTGCCTAGCGCTTGCGTATTTCGGGATGAAGCTGGGGGAGAACTGGCGTTCCCTGGGAAAATACTTTCATCAATTCGACGCGGTCATCGGCGTTGTGCTGGTAATCGGCATCGTATGGTTTGTGTGGTCGCACTGGCAGAACCGGATGCGGACAGCGGAATAGTGCGGGTTCCAGGTTATTCGGGAGAAGCCGTTGCGGCGCGTATTTCCGGGCAAATCGCAGTCCTGAAGCTGGGTCTGGGTTTGGAAAAGTTAAGAATCTTAGCGTATAAAGAGAGGTTGGGCGGTCGTGCCCGGCGGCGCCGTGGGCCGGCTACAAACATCATCTCAGGAACGTGAGGAAGTATGTCCAGCGTAACCTCGACGATTGCTCCGAAGGGTCTGGAGGGGGTGGTCGCCACCACATCCAGCATCTGCTACATCGATGGCGAACAGGGCGTTCTGGCTTACCGCGGCATAGACATCCACGAACTCGCGGACAACTCCAGTTTCGAAGAGACCTGTTATCTGCTGTGGTTTGGGCGCTTGCCATCGCGCGAAGAACTGCGTGACCTGCACAATCGCATGAAGGAAGAGCGGAAGCTGGACGCGTCGATTATCCATCGCTTGCAACTGGCGCCGAAGCACGCCATGCCCATGGATGTCCTGCGCACAATGGTGTCCGCGCTCTCGTTTTACGATCCTGAGGAGAGAAGCAACGACCGCCAGGCGAACATCGACAAGGCCATCCGGTTGACGGCGCAAATTGCGATGATTGTGGCGGCCTACGACCGCATCCGCAAGGGAAAGCCGATCGTTGAGCCTGACCGCTCGCTCTCCCATGCAGCCAATTTCCTGCTGATGCTGAACGGAGAGGCGCCATCGAAGACGGCAGAGCGCGCGCTCGACATAGCATTGATTTTGCATGCCGATCATGAATTGAACGCTTCGACCTTTGCGGCGCGTGTAACCGCGGCCACCCTGTCGGATATGCATTCCGCCATCACGTCGGCGATTGGAGCGCTCAAGGGCCCGTTGCACGGCGGCGCCAACGAGGCGGTGTTCCGCATCCTTGAAGCGATTGATAAATCTGGAGCTGATCCCGTGGAATACGTTCGCGGCATGCTGGCTCAGAAAAAGAAAATTCCAGGTTTCGGCCACCGCGTGTACCACACGGAAGATCCGCGGGCAACGCACTTGCGTCAAATGTCGCGTGACCTGGGACAATCCAGCGGGAATCCGAAGTGGTTTGAGATCTCGCAGCAGATCGAAGATTTCGTTAAGGGTGATAAGAAGCTGAACGCCAATGTCGATTTCTACTCGGCGTCGACCTATCACACGCTGGGAATTGATGTGGATCTATTTACGCCGGTGTTCGCAGTATCGCGCATCAGCGGCTGGACAGCGCACGTGATTGAGCAGTTGGACGATAACCGCCTCATCCGCCCGCGGGCCGACTACATTGGGCCGAAGTATCCGCAGAAGTACGCGCCGATGGATAAGAGGTAGGTCAGCGCCAGGACAGAGTTTTCCAATTTACGGCGCGATGATTGTCGCTCTTCTAGCACAATATTGCTCGCCCGCAGCTCGCAGGCCTCGCCGCTTACAGGTCAGCGCCTAGTGCCTCCTTTGCCTGACACTGAAGCCGCGCAGCACGTAGAATAAGCATCAGAGCAGCCATGTCCCGGGTCTACCTTGACAATAACGCCACCACGCCTGTCCTGCCGGAAGTGTTTGAGGCCATGCGGCCCTACTTCTCCGAGCATTTCGGGAACGCGTCTTCGATCCACCATCACGGGCAAGAGACGCGGGCTGCCGTGGACCGGGCGCGAGAGTCGGTGGCAAAGCTGCTGGCATGCCGGGCGCCGGAGATTGTGTTCACTAGTGGTGGCACGGAGGCCGACAACCTGGCGGTCTTTGGCACGGTGTCGGCGGGAGATCACGTTATCACTTCGGTGATCGAGCACCATGCGGTGCTGAATGCGTGTCAGCGGCTGGAATCGATCGGCTGCGAGGTAACGCGCATTCCAGTCGATGGACGTGGGGTTGTCGATCCCGCCGATGTTCAGCGGGCACTGCGCTCCAATACGAAGCTGATCACGATCATGATGGCAAACAACGAGACCGGCGTGCTGCAGCCGATAGAAGAAATCGGAAAGATCGCGGTGGAGGCGGACGTCTGTTTCCACACCGATGCAGTGCAGGCAGCTGGGAAAGTAAGGATTGATGTGGGCAAGCTGCGATGCGACCTGCTGACCGTCTCCGGCCACAAGATGCATGCGCCGCAAGGGGTCGGCGTGCTTTTCGTGAAAAAGGGGACACCGTTGAATCCCATGCTGTATGGAGGATCGCACGAGCGGTCGCGGCGCGCGGGAACCGAGAATGTGCCCGGGATCGTTGCCCTGGGGCAGGCGGCGGAGCTGGCGCGTGCGGCGCTCGAAAGTGGAGCGGTGGGACAGACCGCAGCCATGCGCGACTGCCTGCAGTCAGGGGTTCTGGAGAGAATCGAATCGGTTGGGGTGAACGGCGAGGGTTCTCCGCGGGTACCCAACACCACCAACTTCTACTTCGACGGGATTGAAGGCGAGGCGCTGGTGATTGCGCTTGATCTGCAGGGGCTCGCCGTCTCTACTGGAGCGGCCTGCTCCTCTGGCGCAATTGAGCCATCCCATGTGTTGAAGGCGATGGGAATCCCGGTACAACGGGCACGCGCGAGCGTCCGGTTCAGCCTGGGGAAGCAGAATCGGCCTGAGGAGATCGATTTTGCCCTGGAGCTCATTCCTCAGACTGTCGCACGCCTGAGAAAACTCTCGCCCCTATGGGGCAAGGCACTCGCCAGCTCTTAACTGACACGAGTAGAGAAGTGAATTTTGAGCACTGATTCCAAGACGATTGCGGTTGCGATGTCGGGAGGGGTGGATTCCTCAACCGTGGCGGCAATGCTCCGTGCCGAGGGCCACAACGTGGTAGGACTGACGATGCAGTTGTGGAACCAGCGGCGGCTGTCTGGGCACCCCGGAATGCCTGAAGCGGTGCAAGGGCGATGCTGTTCCCTGGACGATGTTTACGACGCGCGGCGGGTCGCGGAACGTATTGGAATTCCTTACTACGTGGTCAATCAGGAGGAGCGCTTCGAGCGCGACGTGGTTCGTCCTTTTGTCGACGAGTATCTCTCTGGGCGCACACCAATTCCGTGCGGTCTCTGCAATAATCACTTGAAGTTCGATCAACTCCTGGTCGTCGCGCGTCAGATTGGCGCGGACCTGCTCGCGACCGGCCACTACGCGCGACTGGAATTCGACGGCGACACTGGGCGCTGGTTGTTGAAGCGCCCGGCGGATCATGCCAAGGACCAGACTTATTTTCTGTTTGGGCTCACACAAGAGCAGCTCGCGCACACCATCTTCCCGCTCGGCGGGATGACAAAGCCGGAAGTCCGCGGATTGGCTCACCAGTACAACCTGGCAATCGCCGAGAAGCCCGACTCGCAGGAAATCTGCTTTGTGCCCGGAGGAGACTACAAGCGGTTCCTTGATGCCTATCTTGCCGAAATCGGCGAGTCTCTTCCCGACACTTCGGGAGAACTGGTGACGACGGACGGTGACGTCATTGGCGAGCATGCCGGCATTCACAACTTCACGGTCGGACAGCGCAAGGGACTTGGCGTGGCCACTGGGAATCCGCTCTATGTCATCCAGATCAAGGGTGATGCGCGTCAGGTGGTGGTCGGCAACAGCGACCAGCTCTACTCGAATACGCTTCGGGTACATCGGACAAATCTGATATCTATTGCAGATTTGAGCGAACCCATGAAGGTTTGCGTGAAGATTCGCCACCGCCACGAACCCGCACCGGCAATCATTGAAGCAGGTAGTCCGGGCGAGACCCTGGTGACATTTGAACAGCCGCAGCGTGCCATCACGCCGGGCCAAGCGGCGGTCTTTTATCGAGAGGATGTGGTGGTGGGGGGAGGGTGGATCCTTTAGCAATTGCAACCGGTTGTATTTGCAACAGATCTGGCATATTACCCCAGCAAAAAAGCCCTTCCGGAATCAACCTCCAGCCCCGATTTCGCAACCAACTAGCGACATTTTTCGTCGAGAAGGGGCATATGAAACACATTCTGATACACGCATCGGCGGTTCTGGTGCTCATTGGCTTTTCTGTTGCACAAAGCGGAAGCATGCAGAGCGGATCCACGATGAACGGCTCCGCCCAGGGGACATCAGCGGCTCCGGCGACCAGTACAACCACTCAAGCGAACGCGGTGCCGATTGCGGCAGTGCTCGACAAATCGGTTGACGCGAAAAAAGCGAAGTCGGGCGATCAAGTGACCGCGAAAACCATGCAGGACATCAACAACTCCAGCGGGCAGACCATTATCCCGGCGGGATCCAAAATCACGGGGCATATCACGGATGCGAAGCCGAAGGACAAAGATCAGGACTCAACGTTGACTATTGTCTTCGACCAGGTCATGACCAAGAACGGTCAGCCCATGCCCATTACGGCCACGATCCAGGGCTTGAGCGCGCCGCACCCGAACAATGTGGGCGCCGACAGCTCCATGGTGACTCCCGGCAATAACTCTGGTCCGCTGACGTCGCGCGCTGGAAATACGGGAACAATGGGCGGCGTGGCTCAAGGGACAGGAGCAGTACCCCCGTCCAGCGGCGGCATCGGCAACATGGGAACGGATCAGGCCAATGGAGCTGCGAGTCCGGGCACCGCGAACCGTACGGACATTTCGCCGAATACCGAGGGGGCGATTGGATATTCAGGAATGACGCTGAGCCCGGGGCCAAACGGTGGCACGGTCATTACGGTTCACAACAAGAACGTGAAGCTGGACAGCGGGACGGAGATGATCCTGCGGGTCAGCAAGCAACAACAGTAAGGCCGAAACCAGAGCAGGGCACAAGCCACCAGGACCTCGGAGCGTAAGTGACCGTTGCTGGTGGCTTTTCTTTGCGAAATCAGCTAGATGAATAACTCGTCTTGAGGGACGCCCATGCCATTCCCCGGGGCTCGGCGTCTGCGGTGGACGAAGTACTCGAAGCCCGCAGTGACGCCGTGCATGAGGCCGGAGATCTGGCGAAATGGGGAAACCACGGTGCGATGAACCACGTCCGTGGTTTCTTCCACTTTGTCCATGGTGCGGTTGATCAGCTCGTCAGCGCGGATTACCTGCAGGCGAGTGCGATCGATGACATCGTTAACAGTGGCGTCGACGCGCTCCAGTTGTGCGCGCAGCAGGGAAGTGGAGTGGCTGACGTTTTCCGCCACCGACTCGATCTTGGGACGCAGGTCGATCAGCAGGGCGTGCGCGCTCTCAATGGTTGGCAGCGCCTTGCTACGCACGTCGTTAGCCAGGGCTTCCATGCGCGAGCTGGTCTTGCGGACCGACAAATACAGGGCAATGAGAATACAGGCCTGGATCACGACCGCAGCGGCGGTGAGGGCGATGAAAAGCGTCAGCAGCGTTTGATTTTCCATAAAGAAGATTAAAGAAGATCAAGCAAGCCGGGCTTGCCGCATGGCTTGCACTTTTACATCTTGTTAGGGGCCGAACCTTCCGGAGTAGTTGCCTCCTGGTAAGCCTGGCGGCCAGCTTCGTAAGCGGCACGGAACTGCTCTTTTTGCTGAGTCACAGCGTCGCGTCCTTTTTCGACCCACTGGTTGGCCTGTTCGCGGGCGCGTTGTGCCTGGTTGCGCACGTACTCACGGCCTTCTTCGGCCTTGGAGAGAATGGCTTCGCGCGTCTCGGTTCCGGAGCGTGGAGCATAGAGAATGCCGACCACAGCACCCACTCCTAACCCCGCCAGAAACCATAGGAAACTATTGCCATCGCGATCCGACATAAGGCTTGCCTCCTGCTCAGTCGTGACTATGACCTGTAACGGATGGTAGCACCCGATAATGTGAAATACAATTCGGCGGGCTCCCAGGGCAGCGGGGCTGCAAGAGCTAAAAAGTCGCGCCCCAAGGAGCGTTTAAAACGACAACTAAGGCTTTGGGCGCTCGGGTTCGACGTCGTAAAACCTGTGCGGGGTATGGTCGGAGACTGCATTCGGAACCGGATACTCTCCTTCCGAAAGAAGTCGGGCGGCACCCTGCTCATGGGAGACTCCAGAACTGGTTGCGAAGATGGCTTCGTCGAACTCGGCTCCCGAGTTTGCCTGGGCAACGGCGACGATGCCGAACGCCGTTCCGCCGGAATAGACGCTGGCGGCGTAATCCCCGACCATTAAGCCGGCAAAAGTATCAGGTAGCCAGGTTAGCGACATGGGGCCGGCGAGGGTCTTGGGGCTACTCCAGGTGCTTCCGCCGTCGTCAGAGGTTGTGATGGCCGTGCTCAGGGCACAGGTCGTCTGTGTGCAATTGGCCGAGCCGTACTCGTAGTACGTAAGGGCCAGGTGGGCGGTGGTGCCGCTGGTCGTGGGATCGACCGCGAGGGCGGGAATGAAGTGATCCGCGGCGCTGGTTAGGGGGTCGAGAGGAATGCGGGAGGGCGAACTCCAGGTGATCCCATCGCCTGAGGTCGCAAGCACGATGTCATTGGATACGCAGCCCAAACGAAAGCGGCAGTCTTGCCAAGCCACGTAGACAGTCCCCGATGCGTCAGTTGCAGCGGTGGGTAGCGGGGAAGTGCGGAGGTTCCCAGCGACCAGGTGATCGGTGATGCCGGATATCGTAGATGTGCCACTCCAGCTAGTTCCGCCATCGTTAGAACGGAACGCGACAAGAGCGGTGCCGTCCGCGTTCTCTATGGGAACGACGAGGGTGCCGTCAGGTTGGATCACGGGTTCGCCCCCGACACCAGCGGCATGATCGGCCGTGTTCACCGGGGCGCTCCAGGTTTGGCCGCCATCCCTGGATGTAGCCATCCAAATGAGGCCGCCGGAAGTATCCGGGTCGTCCCACTCTGCGTAGCAGCTTCCAAAATACGGGCTGATTGCCCTCGTATCGCATGCGATCCATGGCTTGTCAGAATTCAGCACCGGGCTGATGATGACGGGGTTGTCCCAGTGCAATGCATCGCTGGAGCGGCTGACGACAATCTGACTTTCGACACCGATCGCGAGAGAAGCGATTAACCAAACGTTGTGGGCTGGATCGAAGGCTACGGCGGAATCGCTCACTGCCGTGAAGGCGCCTGCCTGGAAGACGGTGATCCCGGGAAGAAAGCCGCTGGTCCAAGTGGCGCCGCTGTCCGTGGATGTGGCGAAGCCGATATCAGCGCCGCCGCCATTGAAGATCCGGCCCACCTGAAACGCCGCTACGATAGAGGGACCTGCGGAGGATGCGCCGGGCTCGACTTCCGTGGCGTGCTGGCTCGAGGCATTGGTGAAGGTATCGCTGCTCAGGCGGGTGAGCCCGGCGAGCGGTTGCGGGACGGGGGCCGGGGTCGGCGCAGGTATGGTCTGGGTAGAACCGCCGCCGCAGCCCAGCATCGCAGCACTCAGGAGCAGAAACAGGAAAGCTGCCGAGTGCATCAAGCGACAGTCACCATGCGAATGCAAAGGAATCAAAGGCTGCTCCAGATAAACGCTCCGACCACTAACCTCGGCAGTACTGTAGCAAATCCGCACGGCGGGCGGCAGGGAACGCGGTATGCTGGGTTGTCGCGAAAGGCATGGATGAAGTCCGCATCTGGCTACACGCTGGTGGAATTGCTGATCACAGTTGCGCTGCTGGTAGTGATCGCGGCACTGATGTTCCCACGTATTCTGCGTTCGCGAATTGCCGCAAATGAAGCCGCGGCGATCTCATCGATCCGCGAGATCAACCAGGCGGAAACCTCGTACCAGGTCACATACCCTACACTGGGCTTTGCCGCTAAACTGGCGGATCTTGGAGGGGCAAAGCCGTGTCATCCGACGCCTTCGTCGGCTTGCCTGGTCAATCCGCAGTTGGCCACAGGTGAGGAGGACGGCTACAGCTTCACAGCACTGGCGAACAGCTGGTCGAGGAATGGAATCGCGATCGATTACACGGCCGCGGCCGCTCCCCAGATTTACAACAAGAGCGGGGTACGAGTCTTTTGTTCAATGTCGGATAACGTGATCCGCTACTTGCCGAACGTGGAGAAGAGCACGCGTCCGCCGGATACCGCACATTGCCGCGCATCGATTCCCATGGAATAGCTGTGTTATGAGTACTGACTGCGGGCTGCGAGTGCGAGATAATGGCTCGATACAGTGCGACCGTCCCCGCCGGTTCCGCATGATTGGGCTTCCCACGAGAAACTAACGAAAGTGAAGTCAGGAGGCATGCCTGTGTCCGATCGAAAATATCGTCAGCGCGGGTATCAGGACAGCGGCCCCGAGCCGCAAAAGGCCGCCGAGCGGCCGAAAAAACAGGAAACCTTTGGGCCACGGGCCATCCAGATGCCGGGGACACGAACCGTGTCGCGTTGCTCACAGTGTGGCACGGTGCTGCAAAGTTTGGCGGAGCCGGTGGGGCAATGTCCGAAATGTGCATTTGAACTGCACTCCTGTAAACAGTGCACTCATTTCGATCCCTCGAGCCGGTTTGAATGCAACCAGCCAATCCTGGAGCGAATTCCACGCAAGGACGTGCGCAACAACTGCCCCGCATATTCCATCCGGATAACCATGGAGAAAGAAACCTCAGCGGGCGCCGCACGGGTCAATGACGCGCGGACCGCCTTCGAAAATCTGTTTAAAAAATAGGTTTGACGGACAATGTGGGGAAGACCTTCAGCCGCGTTGTTCCACATCTACGGCACCGAATCTAGGGCTTCAAGGTTGGCCGAAGCAGGATCTCACTGGCGAACGATTGCGGCGCCTGCGTAACCAACATTTCGACCGCGTGTGCCACATCTTCCGGTTGCAGCATCTTTGAAGCATCTTTCTTGCTGAATGGGCTGAAGTCGGTATGAACGGAACCGGGACACACGACGGAGACGCGGATTTTATGGTTTCGCAGCTCCTCTGCCACTGAATAGCTCAGGCCATTCAATCCCCATTTAGAAGCCGCATACGCAGCGCCATTGGGAAGAGGATTCTTGCCGGCGAGAGAAGAAATGTTCACTATATGCCCGCCTCCGGACCGAATCATCAAGGGGGCGAATGCGCGAATACAGTAGTAAACGCCACGTAAATTGGTGTTAATCACCTGGTCCCACACCTCGGGCGCAAGTTCATGAAGCGGCCCACCCGCGCCGCCAATTCCGGCGTTGTTTACCAGGATATCTATGCGGCCAAATCGTTGTTCCACCGAGTGCGCGAGGGATTCGACAGAATGCCTGTCGGTCACATCGCAAATCAGCACTTCGGTTTTCGCAGCTCTAGTGAACTGTCGGGCAGTATTCTCGAGTGGTTCGCGATGTCTTCCACACAAAACCACGGAAGCAGCCAGGGAAGCCAGTTTTTTGGCAATCGCAGCGCCAATGCCCTGTCCGGCACCGGTAACCAGCGAAACCTGTCCAGAAAGCGTTTGATTATCCATAGCAAGTGAACTTAGATGAGAAGGCTGGCAATGGCGAATCCATCACTTGAGAGTTTTTGTGCATCTTACGTAACAAGGGGCTTGCGTCCGCAACTTGCTTGCCAGATGACGGACCACATCCTTATAATCCGCTCACCGGAAAAACGTTTCAGTTCGAGGAAGTTGCATGATGTTCTGAACTTTCTCCGGGGCCTTTCGCACTGGCGTGAGCCGTGCTCGTTCGCAGAACCGGGCCAAGCGCTTGGATGAGCCCGGGGCAGGACCGTCGCAATTTTCCCGAGAGTTCAAGGAGCTAGACTGATGAAGAGAATCCGACTCAGAATTGTGCTTGCTTTGGCTGTGACGATGGCGGGAGGGGCCGCCGCACAGCAACCGGCTGCTTCCGCGCCCGCGGGGCAACAGCCTGGCACGCAGCCGGCACAACAGAAGAAGGAAATTAAAGATCCGGCCGAATACAACGCTTACGTGGGCGCCATTCAGCAGCAAGATCCCAATGCCAAGATCAGCGGGTTAGAGGCATTCGTCAACCAGTACCCCAACAGCGTCATGAAGGAAGACGCATTGGAAGCATTGATGGGCGCCTATCAGCAGACTGGCAATGCCGCCAAGATGGATGAGACGGCCCAGCGGGTGCTGCAGGCGAATCCGAATAACCTGCGCGCGCTGGCCCTGCTTGCCTACACCAAGCGCGCCGCGGCAGAAGCCAACCAGAATCCTCAACAAAACCTGGCCGACGCGGCGAAGTACGGAGAACAGGGACTGCAGGCCATTAAGACGGCCTCAAAGCCGGATGGCATCAGTGATGCCGATTGGGACAAGCTGAAAAAACAGACGGGTGTCATCTTCAATGGAGCGGCGGGCATTGCTGCCCTGCAAAACAAGGATTCCAAGAAGGCGCAGGAATACCTGCGGGCCTCGGTGGAAGGTGATCCAAACAACTTGCGCGATGTTTATCCGCTGGCATTGGCTTACCTGACATCAACTCCTCCGGATTACATCAACGGCCTATTTTTTATCGCGAGGGCGGCGAATTTAGCTGCCGGGTCTCCGGCGCAAGCGCAGATTACCAGTTACGGGCAGAAGCAGTACACGAAATATCACGGAAACGATCAAGGCTGGACCGACCTGCTGGCGCAGGCAAAGACTACGCCGCTCCCGCCGGCAGGCTTCACCATTGCTGCCGCTCCTCCTCCTCCGACCCCGGCCGAACAGGCTGCTGACCTGGTAAAGACCAAGCAGCCGAAAGATATGAGCTTTGGTGAGTGGGAACTGGTGCTGTCCGCTGGTAAGCAGGAAGATGCCGACAAGGTCTGGAGCGCTATCAAAGGCGTGCCTTTGCAGATGCAAGCCCAGGTAATCAAAGTCAGCCCGGACAAATTGGAACTAGCGGGCAGCGTGGATGACATCGATCAGAAACGCACCGACATCGTTCTGGAAATGACGGGGCCAATTCCCGCCCGGCTGATGCCGAAGGAAGGTCAGAGCCTGGATTTTGAAGGAACGCCGGAGTCGTACACGCCCAGCCCCTTTATTATGCAGATGAACAAGGGAGCGCTGTTGACCAAGGCAGCTCCGAAAACAACGCCACGGCGGCCCGTGCATCATCGCCCGTCTGCACAGCCACAGTAAGATCTATGATGTCCCTGGAAGGCAGCCGTTCTGGCTGCCTTATCTTTTTGGTCCAAATACCGGAATCGCTGCTAGCGGGCGGCTTTCTTTTCGAGCGCCATGGGCCGGGCGCTGCGGGGAGGACGTCTTACACCATCCCTTAGTTGCCGAACATCGATTTTCAGTTCATTGATGGTGCGGCTGAGGGTGTTGCGGTGCATACCAAGTTGTCGGGCCGCGCGGCACTGGTTGCCCTTGTTTTCCTGAAGCACGGTGAGGATGAAACGCTTCTTGAATTCGCGAACCGCTTCCGAGTAGAGGATGTTGCTCTTGTACATCTGCAGGATAAGCGCTTCGAGCTGATCTTTCACAGGGGCTCTCTTTCTTCACTGGCGTCGTACCGCTTCAGATGAATAGGGTTCGATAAATAGCGCTAATGTTGCTGCGTGCCCGCCTGGGGCGTCGAAGCCGAATTGCCTGCGTCGGGGGCCTTAGCGGGTTGCCGCAACAGATCCAGCCCTTGATAAAACCGTGCGCGCAATTCCGAGGGCGCCACCCAAATTGCAGCGCGCCCCGCTACCAGGAAGTACGGCGCGAGTTGCGAACCTTGCAGCCACCGTGACGTGGGAGTAAAGGCGGCCATTCCCAGCAGTACGACCGAAACGAGCAAGGCGCCTTTCACCACACCTAAAGCAGCGCCGAAAATCCGGTCCAACCAGCTGAGGCCAGCTTCTTTTACCGCCCATCGCGCGATACGGCCGATGATCCCCGCCAGCAAGAGCACGCCAAAAAAAATGAGCAGGAATGCGGAAATCTCGCCTAACCACGGCGACTTCAAGTTCGGCGCAAACCAATTCGCCAGACGCCGGTACTGCCAGGCAGCCAGCAAATACCCGACGATCAGGCCAGCCACGCCAAAAGCTTCGTGAAAGAAGCCTTCGGCAGCTGCGCCTGCGGCGGACAGGACAATGGCTAAAAGGATTGCCCAATCCGTGCCGCTCAAGGAGTTCCCCTCCTGGTGATCAGGCCCGAACACGAGATACGAACCTGACGGGAACCGTCAGCGACATGGATCACACGACCAACTCGCGCCCTGTGAGTTGGCGATAGGCTTCAAGATACTTTTCGCTGGTACGGCGCGCGACCTCGACCGGCAATGCCGGAGCGGGCGGTTGCTTGTTCCAGTGAATTTCTTCCAGGTAATCTCGCACATACTGTTTGTCGAACGATTCCTGCGCCCGGCCGGGCTGATAGGTGTCTGCCGGCCAGAAGCGGGAAGAATCGGGCGTTAGCACCTCGTCGGCAAGCGTGATGCCTAGCGAAGTGCGGCCAAATTCAAACTTGGTATCCGCAATGATGATCCCGTGCTGGCGCGCATAGTCGGCCGCCTGCTTATAAAGTCTCAGGCTGATGTCGCGCAACTGTCGGCTGGCTTCGGGATCCACAATCTTGCACATCTCTTCGAAGGAAATATTGATGTCGTGGCCCGTGGTCGCCTTGGTAGCCGGGGTGAAAATTGGCTCCGGTAACCGGTCGGATTCCTTGAGGCCACTAGGGAGTTCAATGCCGCAAACTTTGCCGCTCGTGTTGTACTCTTTCCATCCCGAACCGGAGAGGTAGCCGCGCACCACGCACTCTACGGGGAACATCTCGCCGCGCATGACCATCATGGAGCGGCCGCGGAGCTGGTCGACGTACTTCATCACCGATGAGGGATAGCGGCTGACGTCGGCGGTGACCAGGTGATTGGGAACGATGTCTTTGAGATAGTCAAACCAGAAAAGAGAAATCTGGGTGAGAACGCTTCCTTTGTTAGGAATACCGGTGGCGAGGACGTAATCGAATGCCGAAATCCGGTCAGTGGCTACGAAGAGCAGGTGTTCGTTATCCAAGCGGTATACGTCTCGCACTTTGCCGCTTGCGTAAAGTTCCAATTCGGGGAAATCAGTTTGCAGGAGGACGGAATCGAGAAGTTGGGAGCTCATATTTAGATTTTATAGGCAAAAAAACTGCCGTATTCTAGCCCGCCATAATTTTTTGTCAATGAGGAACTCACGGGAAAAATCAGCCGCTAGCTGAGTACGCGCGGCAAAAATCTGATCAGGTGAAAGGCCCGGGAAAAGCGCGTCCAGCAAGGGTTTCAGGGGATCACCTTGTGGAAAAACTGAGGACGGCTCTGGAAAACGGGATGCGATTCAGAGCGAGCTTAAACTCACGAACTAGTCCGTGTGTCAACCTCTTTGGGCTCGAGCAGAGTAGCTGAGAACAAGATAGCGAGTGGGGTAGCCGCAAAACCAGCTCAAGCGCCCGCGCCGCAGCACTTCTTATATTTCTTGCCGGAGCCGCAGGGGCATAGATCGTTGCGTCCGACCTTGCTACCAGCACGCACCACCTGTTGGACAGGTTTGTACTCGCCGGTTCCTGCCATGCGAGCCTGTTCTAATTCGCGGCGCTTCTTGCGCTGAAAGGCCTCTTCCAACTCGTCTACCGAGGTCGCTACTGCACGCCGCCTACGACCGTCGCCGTCGCCACGCGCCACGACCACAGCGCCTTCGGAGCCGCCGTTACCATCTTGCTCCTGGGGAGCCGCGGCGACGAAATCACCACTCTGCCGCTCCAGCACCTGCATAAGGTAGAGATAACGGGTAGTTTCTTCCTGAAAGCGCTGCATCATGGCTTCGAACATGTCGAAGGACTCGCGCTTGTACTCGACCAGGGGATCGTGCTGCCCGTAGCCACGTAACCCGATGCCTTCCTTCAGGTGATCCATACTGAGGAGGTGGTCTTTCCACTGCGCATCGAGGACGCTGAGCATGATCATGCGCTCGTGATAGCGCATCGCGTCCGGGCCAATCAGGTTTTCCTTCGCATCGTAACGCTGCTTGAGCTTGTCGAAGATAGCATCGCCAAGTTCCTGACGATTCAAAACTTCCGGCTTCACCCCTTCGGCGAGAACATCCACGCCGAAGCGAGTGAAAATTGCGTCCTTAAGGCCCTTGATGTCCCAGTCGTCAACGTGCGCCTTAGGCGGGCAGTACTGATCCATCAGCTCGCTGAGAATGCCAGCCACGTATTCTTCCAGGATCAGTTCTTTTTGATCGACACCCTCGAGCAGTTGGCGGCGCAAGCCGTAGACGGCCTCGCGCTGCTTGTTCATGACGTCGTCGTACTCGAGCAGGTGTTTGCGTGCCTCGAAGTTTTGTGCTTCCACGGCCTTCTGAGCGGCTTCGATTCGCTTGGTAATCAGGCGCGACTCGATGGGAACGCCCTCTTCCATGCCTAACCTCTCGAGGAGTTTCGAAACCCACTCCTTGGCGAAGATGCGCATGAGGTCGTCTTCGAGAGATAGATAGAAGCGAGAGGAACCGGGATCGCCCTGGCGACCGGCGCGGCCACGCAATTGATTATCGATACGACGGGCTTCGTGGCGTTCCGTGCCAAGAATGTGCAGGCCGCCGACCGCGATGACCTCGTCGTGTTCCTTGTCGGTTTCCGCCTTGTAGCGATGAAAAATTTCTTCCCACTGATCGGTTGGAACCACGAATTCGTTTCCTTCGTAGTACCAGACGGTCTTGTTGGTATCGTCGACATCCGCCTGAATCTGACCCTGGGCGGCGCGCAACGGCAGGGCTAGGCCTTTCTTGACGCATTCCCTTTTTGCCATGAACTCAGGGTTGCCGCCGAGAAGGATGTCGGTACCGCGACCGGCCATATTCGTGGCGATGGTCACCATTCCCTTGCGGCCGGCTTGCGAAACAATCTCGGCTTCGCGCTCGTGATACTTGGCGTTCAAGACGACGTGCTTCACGCCTTTCTTCTTCAGCAATTCCGATAAGCGCTCAGACTTTTCGATGGAGGTGGTGCCCACGAGTACCGGCTGCTGCGAGGCGTTCAGCTTCTGGATTTCATCGGCTACTGCAAAATACTTTTCCTTCTCCGTGCGGAAAACGATGTCAGCATTCTCTTTCCGCAGCAGGGGGCGGTTGGTGGGAATGACATCGACTTCGAGCTTGTAAATCTTCTCGAATTCTTCCGCCTCGGTTTCCGCGGTTCCGGTCATCCCGGCAAGCTTCTTGTACATGCGGAAGTAGTTCTGGAAGGTGATCGTGGCGAGAGTCTGGTTCTCGCGCTCGATCTTGACCCCTTCTTTGGCTTCCACGGCCTGGTGCAAACCATCAGACCAGCGGCGGCCGGGCATGAGACGTCCGGTGAACTCGTCAACGATGATGACCTCACCATCCTTGACTACGTATTCAACATCTTTGCGGTACAGCGTGTGTGCCTTGATTGCCGTCTCGACGTGGTGCTTGAGATCCCAGTTCTCCGGATCGGCGATATTGCCAATGCCCAGCAGTTGCTCAACTTTTTCCCAACCCGAATCGGACACGGTGATGGTCTTGTGCTTTTCGTCCATGACGAAGTCACCGGTCAGGACCGCGGCTTCGCCTGGAGGACCCTCGATCTCCTCACCCTTTTCGAGCTTGGGAATGATGCGGTTGACGCGGTAGTACTTGTCAGTAGACTCTTCGCTGGCGCCGGAAATGATGAGAGGAGTGCGGGCCTCGTCGATCAGGATGGAGTCCACTTCGTCGACAATGCCGAAGTTGTGCCCGCGCTGCACACATTCTTTCACGTCGAACTTCATGTTGTCGCGGAGGTAGTCGAACCCGAACTCGTTGTTGGTTCCGTAAGTGACATCCGCGGCGTAGGCTTCGCGGCGCTCCTCATCGTCCAGTTCGTGAACGATGACGCCAACGGTGAGGCCGAGGAAGCGATAGAGCTTGCCCATCCACTCCGAGTCGCGCTTGGCCAGGTAGTCGTTGACCGTGACTACGTGCACGCCGCGTCCGCTGAGCGCGTTCAGATAGACGGGAAGAGTTGCGACCAGCGTTTTGCCTTCGCCGGTCTTCATTTCAGAGATTTTGCCTTCGTGCAGCACCATGCCGCCGATCAGTTGCACGTCGAAGTGCCGCATGTTGAGCACGCGGCGGCCAGCTTCGCGAACCACGGCAAAAGCCTCAACCAGGATGTCGCTCAAAACTTCCTGCAGGGCCTGGTAGCGCTGATCATCCAGTTGTTTCTGGCGGTCAGGATCGGCATCGGGCTCATCGGCGATACGGCCCAGGTGCTCCTGAATACGACGGCGGAACTCGTCGGTCTTGGCGCGAACTTCGGCGTCCGAGAGTTTCTGCATCTCAGGTTCCAGCGCATTGATCGCCTCAACGTTGGGCGTCAAGCGTTTGATTTCACGCTCGTTGCGGGTGCCGAAAACCTTGCCAAGTAATGCGTTAATCAAGACAAAATTCCTTTGGTGGGCGCCGTTAAGCCTGCAATATACAGGTATTTAGAAGCCTAACATATTAGATGCCGACGACGTGAGAGTTGGATCAGAACGTACACCTCCGAAGCGACGCGGAAGAACCTGATTATGCCTGAGCGCAGGGAGTGAAGGTCATGGATGAAGCGGCGCTGTCTGCACCCATGCGTGTTATTTGTCGCAGCAAGGTGGCTTCCGCTATAGTTCCGCCGTCCCTTTCATGTCTACTTTCTACGATCGTTTCCTGGAGTGTGGAGAACGCTGGCCAGAGAACGTCGCCGTCGAAATCCAGCGCGGTGAACGGGTTGAGAGCCATACCTACTCGGAACTGCGGAAAATGGCAGAGTCGTTCGGACGGTGGCTGCATGAACAACGCATAGAGCCGGGAAGCCGGGTCGCAATTCTAGCCGACAACAGCCCACGCTGGGTGGCTGTATACCTGGGCACCATTGCCGCTGGATGTACGGTCGTTCCGCTCGATACTGCCCTGCATGCGGAGCAGGTTGTCAAGCTGCTGAAAGACAGCGGCAGTTCTGTAATGGTGGTCGATGACAAACATCTGGAGATCGCGCGCGACGCTGCTCGTTCCATAAAAGTTGGGCTTGTGCTGGCGAACGGGAACATTGCCGAAGGTCAGCGCACGAATTGGGATGTGGCGAACACAACGGAGGAGGGACGGTCCGCCCATTTGATGGGAAAGCTGGATCGCATTTTCGCCGAGGGCCCTGGCGACTTCCGCGCGAGCCCAGGAGATGCCGAATCGATTGCTTCCCTGGTGTACACGTCCGGAACCACGGCAGATCCAAAAGGGGTGATGCTGACCCATGCCAACCTGATCGGGGAAGCATCAGCCGTGTTTGGCCTTTTTCATATTGGCCCCACCGACGCGCTGCTTGGCGTACTTCCGCTCTTCCACGTGCTGGCGCAGATGGCGAATCTGTTTCTTCCGCTGGTGGCCGGATCGCGGGTGGTGTACCTGGAGACGCTAAACACAACCGAATTGCTCCGCGCATTGCGTGAGCGCAATATCACGGCTTTCGCGGTGGTTCCGCAGTTCTTTTACCTGATCCACGAACGCATCCTGCAAGAGGTCGCGAAGCGAGGCGCACTCGCCCAGCGGCTCCTTCCATGGTTGATGGGCGTGAACCGCAAGCTGCGAAAGCTGGGCATCAACGCCGGCCGAACTTTCTTTCCTGCAATCCATCGGACATTCGGCCCGAGGATGCGCTTCCTGGTGACCGGAGGCTCGCGCTTTGAGCCCTCGATCGGGCAGGCGTTTTACGATCTGGGAATTGACGTGCTGCAAGCGTATGGATTGACCGAAACGACCGGAGGCGCATTCGTTACCCGGCCCGGTGACAATGTGATCGGTTCGGTTGGCAAACCACTTTCCGGCGTGGAAGGACGAATTATTAACGCACAAGTGAAAGAGAATGGAGCGCCAGCATCGGGCGAAGTCGCGATCCGGGGAGCGATCGTCATGAAAGG
>Ga0070741_10002291_pt1 | contig 52348 bp, 53 predicted proteins | sample Coa_R1_4_FD_66440 | JGI IMG/M metagenome (GOLD analysis project Ga0070741, IMG submission 66440) | Surface soil microbial communities from Centralia Pennsylvania, which are recovering from an underground coalmine fire - Coalmine... | ecosystem: Environmental > Terrestrial > Soil > Unclassified ... | reverse complement strand
TGCCTGCAGCAGCGCGGCGAGAACGTCGTCCCGCTCGAGCAGCTCCATGCCGGAGACGATAGTCCCCTGGGGTGGCGCCAACCGCCCGCCTCCATAGAATCCGACGCGGGATGATCTATTGCGTGATTCCGCGTGAGCTCGCCGACGAGCTCTACGACAAGATGGTCGAGTACTACAAGGACAACCCGAACGTCACGGTGATCATCGACCGGCGCGAGGGGCCGGACCGGCGGCAGGGCAAGCCCGAGCCGGAGTTCGTCGAGAAGCGCCAGACGCGCGACCGTCGCCGGTCGCGCATTCCGGGGACCTTCCCCGACACCGACGCGCCCGAGTAGCCGCGGCGGCTAGATTCGCCCTCGTGGCGACCGAGACCTTCGAGAGCACGAGCCCCGCGACCGGCGAGGTGCTCGGCACGTTCCCGGCCTCCGGCCGGGACGAGGTCGACCGCGCCGTCGCGACGGCGAAGGAGGCGTTCGAGCGCTGGCGCCTCGTGCCGGCGCCGAAGCGCGGCGAGATCCTCTACCGCTTCGCGCAGCTGCTCGGGCGCGAGAAAGCATCGCTCACCGATCTGATGACGCGCGAGATGGGGAAGGTCAAGGCCGAGGCCGGCGGCGACGTCCAAGAGGCGATCGACATGACGTACTACATGGCCGGCGAGGGGCGGCGGCTGTGGGGCCAGACGACGCCGTCGGAGCTGCCGGACAAGTTCAACATGTCGGTGCGCTCGCCGGTCGGCGTCGTCGGGGCGATCACGCCGTGGAACTTCCCGATCGCGATCCCGTCCTGGAAGCTCGCGCCCGCGCTCGTCTGCGGGAACACGGTCGTCCTGAAGCCCGCGGAGGACACGCCGCTCCTCGCGCAGCGGTTCGTCGACCTCTTCGCCGAGGCCGGTCTGCCGGACGGCGTCGTGACCGTCGTGCACGGCTTCGGCGAGACGGCGGGCGAGGCGCTCGTCCGCCACCCCGACGTGCCCGTGATCACGTTCACCGGCTCCCGCGAGACCGGCGTCGCGGTGACGAAGGCCGCCGCCGACCACCTGAAGCACGTCCATCTCGAGCTCGGCGGCAAGAACGCGATCGTCGTGCTCGACGACGCCGACCTCGACCTCGCGGTCGAGGGGATCGTGTGGTCGGCGTTCGGCACGTCGGGTCAGCGCTGCACCGCCGCGTCGCGCGTGATCGCGCAGGCGGGCGTCTACGAGGAGCTGCAGCGGCGGCTCGTCGAGCGCGCCGAGGCGATGCGGCTCGGACCGGGGTGGGAGGACTCGACCGACCTCGGGCCGGTGATCAACAAGGCGGCGATCGAGAAGATCCACTCCTACACGCAGATCGGCCGCGACGAGGGCGCGCAGCTCCTCACGGGCGGCGAGATCGCAGCGGACGGCGACCTCGCAAAAGGGTTCTTCTACCGGCCGACGATCTTCGGCGGCGTCGAGGCCGGCATGCGCATCGCGCAGGAGGAGATCTTCGGGCCGACGACGGCGCTGATCCGCGTCGCCGACTTCGACGAGGCGATCCGCGTCGCGAACGGGATCCGCTACGGGCTCTCGTCGTCGATCTTCACCCGCGACGTGAACAAGGCCTTCCGCGCGATGCGCGACCTGCAGGCCGGGATCACCTACATCAACGCGGGCACGACCGGCGCCGAGGTGCACCTGCCCTTCGGCGGGACGAAGGACACGGGCAACGGTCACCGCGAGGCGGGGCAGGCCGCGCTCGACGTCTTCACGGAGTGGAAGTCGATCTACGTCGACTACTCCGGGCGCCTGCAGCGGGCCCAGATCGACACGGCTCCCTAGGTTTACCTCTTGCAACCGATAAGTCCCCCGTATGGGGGACTGACCGCACCGCGCCCTCGCCGTAGCCTCCCTGGCGGTCTCCGAGGGAAGGGCTCCGATCACCCGCCTGCTCACCGCTGCCGCGGCGCTCGCCTGCGCCGCCCTCGCCGCCGCCGTCGCCGCGGAGGCTGCACCCCTTTCCGCCCAGGCGCAGGCGAGGACGTCGAGCGCCCTCTCGGCGGACGCATCGCGCGCCTTCGACCGCTCCTTCTTCGTCGCGAGCCCCGGCGGCGTCGTCGCGACCGCCGCACGCGTCGCCGCGTGGCGGCCGCTCGTCGCGCGCGCCGTGCGAGGCAGCGGCTTCAGCCCCGCGACGCTCGAGGCGCTCGTCCTCGTCGAGAGCTCGGGCGAGTCGGACGCGATCGGCCCCGCCGGCGCCGCCGGCCTGACGCAGCTCTCGCCGGCTGCCGCACAGCGCGCCGGCCTGCGCGTGCGGCTCGCGAGGAGCCTCGCCCTGACTCGGCGCATCGAGCGGGCCCGTCGCGCTCGGACCGCGCGGCAGCTGCGCCGCTGGCGCAGCCGCTACGACCAGCGCTTCGCGCCGGCGCGCGAGCTGCGAGCCACGGTGCGCACGCTCGTCGCGGCGCGCAAGGTGCTCGGGCGCGACGATCTCGCGCTTGCCGCGTACGGGGCCGGTGTCGCAAACGTCGCGCACGCGGTCGCCGTCTCGGGCGACGAGGCGCCCTCGTACGCGCAGCTCTACTTCGGCTCGGGGCCCGACCGGCACTCGAACGTCTGGGCGTGGCTCGGGCTTCGCGGCGACGTGGGGCGCGACTTCTACTGGAAGGTGCTCGCCGCCGAGCGCGTGCTGCGCACGTACCGGCACAGCGTGCGTGCGCTCGAGACGGAGTCGTTTCTGCAGGCGCGCAAGAACTCCGCCGAAGAGGTGCTCCATCCGAGCTGGCGCACGCCGCAGTTCCGGACGCCGAAGGCGATCGCACGCGCGTGGCGGGAGCACGTGCTCCGAGCGATCCCGCTCGACGTCTCGCAGACGCACATCGCGGTCAGCCGGTTCCTCGGCCAGGAGGCGCACGCACTCGGGCGCTCGCGCCGGCTCTACCGCGGTCTGCGCCCTGCGGCGCTCGACGTCCTGCTCTATATCGGCGCGCAGGTGCACGCGTTGTCCGGCGCGCCGCGGCTGCTGCTCACGAGCGCGGTGCGCGACGATCGCTACCAGCGTCTCCTGACGCGGATAAACGCCGCGGCGACTCCGAACTACTCGATGCACACGACCGGATACGCGTTCGACATCTCGCGCACGTACTCGAGCGACCGTCAGGCCGCCGCGTTCCAGTTCGTGCTCGACCGCCTGTCCGCGGTCGGGGCGATCGCCTACATCCACGAGCTGGCGGCGATCCACATCGCCGTCGCCTCGGACGCGCCGGCCAAGCTCAGGCTGCTCGCTGCCGCATAGCCATACTGGGGCCGCGATGGCGGTGCACAAGCTCGTCTGGTTCGTCCCGGCGGATGCGCTCGAGGCGACGCGCGACGCCGTCTTCGCCGCCGGGGCGGGGCGGATCGGCGCCTACGAGCGCTGCTCGTGGTACACGCCCGGGACGGGGACGTTCCTCGCCGGGGACGGCGCGGCGCCGGCGATCGGCGAGGTGGGGCGCGAGGAGCGCGTGGACGAGCTGCGGGTCGAGACGGTCGTGCCCGCGGAGCGCGCGGGCGACGTGGTACGCGCACTGCTTGCGGCGCACCCGTACGAGGAGGTCGCGTTCGAGCTCTATCCGCTCGTCGAGGTCGACCGCTGAAGGCGCGGCTCTCCACCGACGGCGGCGCGCGCGGCAACCCCGGCCCTGCGGCGTACGGCTACGTGCTCGAGACCGAGGACGGCACGGTGCTCGCGGCTGAGGGCGAGAAGATCGGCGTCGCGACGAACAACGTCGCCGAGTACCGCGCGCTCATCGCCGGCCTCGAGAAGGCGGTCGAGCTCGCGCTCGACGAGGTCGAGGTCGTGTCGGACTCCGAGCTCCTGGTGAAGCAGATGAACGGCGAGTACCGCGTGAAGAACGACGCGCTCCGTGAGCTGTCGTTCGAGGCGGCGCGGCTCGCGCGCCTGATCGGCTCCGTGAGCTATCGAGCAGTCCGCCGCGAGCACAACGAGCTCGCCGACCGCCTCGTGAACGAGGCGCTCGACCGCCCCTGACCGGGGCTATACTGGGCCCCCTCGCGGATGTAGCTCAGTTGGCTAGAGCGTCTGCTTGCCATGCAGAAGGTCGTGGGTTCGAGTCCCATCATCCGCTTAGCTGAAAGCCCCCGGTGAGGGGGCTTTTTTGCTTTCAAAGGCGGCAACGCAGCGTGGCGCGTGGCAACGGTTTGGCAACGGCGGTCAGGCCGTCAGCCGTCCAGTTGCTGCATAGCGGCACGGAGCTCGCGGGCCGCAGTGCGTAGCGCGGCGTCAAGTGGCCCGAGAACATCCGCGTCCTGCACCTGGACCTCATTGAGGATGTCATCCGGGTCGAGGCCGATGTACTCCTGCATGTCGTCCTGCCAGCGCGCGCGTACCAAGTGGGTCAGGCCCTGCATTTCGCGCCTCAGGTCGCCGAGAGCACGGTAAGCAGGCTCGGTACGCCGGTCTGTGGCAAGCAGCCCGCCCGATTGGTCGAAGCGCTCGAGTTCGAACGACTGTCGATACGGGTCCCAGTAGAGGCGCCTCGCTCTCATCCGTTCGACACGCCGGGCGGTTGTCGCAACCTCGTCTTCCAGCATCCCCACCCAGGCACGGAGGTCCCTCAGCCGCTCGCGTTCGGCCTCCGTGGGCGCTCCTTGAAGTTTCTCGATGGTCATTCGGTCGCCGGCACGGAGCAGGTTCCAGAGGAAGAGAAGCACCGCGAGCACCAGTACCGCGGCTGCCGTCAGGCCAAGCGCCTCGGCAGCATTGATCGCCAGCTCGTGCGTCCATCGCGCGTGGAGACCGAGCCAAAGCAACTCGATGACGAGAAGTGCCGCGACGGCAACCGCGATGTGCCAGCCAAGATGACTGAGCGCCGTGCGGCGGGTCGCCCGCCAAGCCCACTGAACGCGGCCGCGCATCGCTGCCACTGTACGACTGCCATCGGCGCACTTCAGCTCGGCCTCGGAGGCACCCAGGCTACCCTGACGAGCCGTTGGCCCACTTGAGGCGGCTGTGCCTGGAGAGCTTCAACAGTCAGGACGAAAGGGTCACGCACTCGCGCACCTGACCCATTCGCCCGTTCCGGTCAAGAGGCTTCCCAGCCTCTAAGCCACGCGGCTTGGTGCTCGCGCTTCGCGTGAGCACAGAGGAACCAACGAGGAGAACAGATGAACACCGAAGCAGAAGCAATCCAGTTCGCCGGCAGCACATTGGACGAGGCGCTGGCTGGCATTGACGTTCTGTCGCACCCGGTCTACGTGCGAGAGGGCCTGGACATCTTCCATGGTCACGTCCGCGGTGCGCTCGGCGCTGGCGAGCAGTTGCTTGCCGATAGGGCCGAGCTGGCGCAGAAGGCCGACCTGATTTATCCGGCCGGTGCGGCGCGTCTTGCGCGTGAGGCGCAGGCCGAGGCGGAGCGGAACGGGAAGGCGTCGCTGCACGCGGCGCGCACTTCCATCGACGTCCTGCGTCGGGCGGCGCTGCTCGGCGCCCAGCCGGTGCTGGACAAAGAACGTGAGGGGATGGCACGTGATGAGTTCTCTCTACTCGTCGGAGAGGGCTCGCCCGCGCAGCTCATGGCGCGTGTTGCGGAGATCGCCTCATCCGGCTCGCGTGACTCGGTGAGCGTGCTCAACTCGTCGTTCGGTGCGGCCCTCCTGAAGCACCGTGGATTGGAAGGCCAGGACCTGTCCGACACGCTCGACTCGGCGAAGCGCATCGTGGTCGAGAGCGCCGCCACCCAGCCGGAGCGATACACGGAGGCGGAACTCTCGTCGGCCCAGCTCTACAACTCGCTTGGCGAGCTCGACGCGGCGGTTGCCGCTACCTCGTTCGCACTTGGGCATCTCGGGGTTTCCCATGCGTAGCCCCGACACGATCAGCGCGGCGCGCGAGCATGTCCACATCGCCGCGCGTCGACTCCAAAGCGCAACGCTCGCCCTTCCTGACGTCCGCGAAGCGAACGCTGCCAAGGCGGTGGTGGCGCTTCAAGCAGCCATCGACCTGCTCACCGCCGATGACGACCAGTAAACGGCGCGGCCTCGCGCGCTTCGTGGACGGCCGCTTCGGTCTGGAGCGGATCATCGCGGCCACCCAGGCTGACCCGGATGCGATGCGGGAGATAGGTAAGCAGCGCGTCGCGCGGCTCCGCGATGACCGTGTTGCGGAGCAGCGCCGTATTGCCGAGCGCCGCGGCGCTTGACGTAGTCCGTATCGAACGTCGCGCACGGCCCGGCGCCTCACTGGCCGGGCCACGTGCGGCCAAACGACCGAGCAGAGGGCGCGGGGGAGGGGATGTACCGCTAGGCCCTCCCACAACGCGCACCCCGGCGGTTCTGCCTGAACCCCCCGGACTCCACAAGTCCTGACCATGGCTCGGCGCGCGCGGCCATCCGCCGCATCCGCTCATACACTGAGTGCGTGATTGACAAGCTGACTCCAGCCGAGGTCACCGCGTTCCTACGGGCGACACCAGAGCAGACGGTGTTCGACTGGAAGCAAGACTTCACCGCTCCTCGCGACGACGTCGCCAAGGGCGAGATCCTGAAGGATCTGATGGCGATTGCGAACGGAACGGCGTTCAGCCGCGGTACGGGCTACGTCTTCTACGGCGTCCATGCGAGTCGCCCCGACCCGATCGTGGGCGTCTCCGAAACGTGGGACGACGCGAACCTCCAACAGCTTGCGGCGACGGTGCTCGACCCGACGCCCGAGTTTCTGTTGTACGAAATCGACGCCGGCGACGGTCGAACCGTAATGGTTCTCCACGTCCCGATGTCGAAGCAGCCCTTTCACGTCGCGGTGAAGGACGTCGGCAAGCTGCGTGAAGGCCAGGCGACGATTCGTCAGGGATCGTCGACACGCGGCCTTACCCGCGCCGACCACATCCGTCTCTACTTGACAGTCGGCGGCGGATACGTCGAGCAGGTACTTCAACAGTACGGAGCTGCGGCGCAACTGACGCAGGCACAGAACGCGCGCGTTCAGATCCTTCAGCAGGAGCAAGACGGGCTTCTGCGGCAGATGGAAAGCATGACGGGCCTGCCTCTCGGCTCGCTTGGGCGGTAGGCGCCGTGAGGTTCCGAAACGAGCACGACCTTCTCGCGTATCTCGTCCGTCTCTATGACTCGGAGAACAAGTGGCGGCTCTCCTCGGGGCAGCAGCTTGCCTTTCACCTTCGGGACGAGGGCCTCCTGGACCCATCGCGCCCCGACCAGGAGTACGCGGAACTTGGTCGGATGCTCTGGGCCTTGAAAGAGGATGACGCCATTTCCTTTGTTGATGGCGCGTCGCGACAGCAGCCGCATCGGCCGCGGAACCCAAGCTTCCTCAGCTTCACGATGGATGACGTCTTCAAGTTCGAAGACATTGCCGTGAGGCTCGCCGGACGTAACGCCGTGAACGCCGGGCGGAACAATGGTCCGGCCGCACCCCGCACGTTGGTGACGACCGCCGAAGCTCTCCTCGCCGACGCTGTGGTTACCGACGCCGAGCGCTCCGCCATGTTGCGCTACTTGAAGCTCACTGACGAGCTTCGGTCGTGCGCGTACTTTGTTCAAGAAGAGCGGTCGATGACGGTCACCCTGGATCAGGGCACAACGACCAGCTGGGATCAGACGCTGCCCTCCGCCGGAGCTACGCGCGACATGCTCGCTCTCCTCCGCCAGCTATTCGGTGACAATGAGCGCGCGAGCTTCGCAAGCATGGCCGCACTCGTGCGGCGCAGTGCCAACCCTCACACCGAGACGGGCGCATTTCTACTACGCCAGGTGGATGCATTCGAGCGAGCCAAGCAGGGTGTCCTGGATAGCTGGGACGCGCAGCCGGAGGGCGCTGAGGTGTCACCTCGGACGCCACTCGAAACGTTCCTCGACTGGATGTATGGGGAATTCCTTCACTCCGACGAGGAGAAGGCAGCGCGCATCCAAGAACTCGACACCGAGTATCGACTCTACGAATGGCAGTTCCACTGGGTCGTGGAGCGACTAGCAATGTTGTTTTCGCAGTTCGCCGGGATCGTGCGTGGCGTTCACGCACAGCTTGACCCGAGCTAGGCGCGGCTCCGCGCGTCGGGAGTCGCCGTGCGTCGCCGTTGGCGATGCACCAGTAGGACGGAGGGAGACCCCGTTGGCCTCCTGTGAATCCGCGTGACCGCTTGGCGGCCATGCTGTCACCTGATCTGATCGACGCGCTCGAGCAACTTGTGATCGAGCGCATTGATGACGAACTGGCGCGTACCGGTGTACTCAAGGATGAAGGTCTGCGTTGGCTGACCATCGCGCAAGCCGCCGCGCGGTTGAGTTGCTCACCAGCCGCAGTGCGTATGCGTGTCAAGCGCGGCAGGCTCGTCGCACGTCATCACGGTCGCCGCGTCTACGTCTGCGCCGCGTCGGTGGACAACTTGGCCTGACTCATCACTTGCGCGGTCCGGACCTCGGACCTATCGTTCGCTCCACAGACAACAGAGGCCCCGCGCGGCTGGAACCGCCGGGGCCGTGACCAAACGAGGAGTGATCTCGTATGGCAAAGCAGACCGTAACAACGCTGGACTACGACGCCATCGCGGCGGGCATCGGAGACCTCAAGGTGGTGGGCGGTGGCTCGGCGCGCGTCGTGGTGGGGGGTACCACGCTCGCCTACATCAAGAAGACGCGCCTGGCCGTGCGCCTGGCGCACGTCCAGAGGCTCCCCAAGAAGGTCGGCACTGCGGTGCCGGAGGCCAACGGTACGTGGGCAAACGTCGCGGTGAAGGACACCGCGGCGGCTCGCGTGTTGTTGGAGTTCGTCGCACAGCGGGCGGCGCAGCAGTTGGTTGAGGGGAAGGAAGCAGAATGAGGAGCAATGCGGCCGTGCGTCGGCCTGTCTACAGCGGCAACCGGCGCATTCCGGGGTTGTACGAGCGGACGTTGGCGGACGGCACGACCGTGTACGAGGCAGGATTGCGGTTGGACGGGCGGCCGACACGGCGCAGCCTCGTTGCGCGCACCAAGACGGACGCCATCCTGGAGGTCGTCCGCGACCTTGGCCGCGACGACCGCCCCGGCGCACAGCGCAAGCTACGCACGCTCCAGGTCGATCACGCATGCGGCGAGGGCCACCGCTCGCCGGCCGAGGCGCTCACGCTGAACGAGCTGGCAAGCCACTACATCGCTCACCTGCGCGCACGCACCAACGAGACCGACCCGCGTCGGCGCCGCGCACCGCGCACAGTGGACCACTACGAGTCGCAACTGCGCCTGCACGTGCTGCCAGTGCTGGGCCGCCGCGCCGTTGTGTGCGACGACGCCCTGCCGCACTCCGTAAGTGAGCACACCGCTGAGGATGCTGAGCAGGCCGCTACGGCTCGAGGCTGGCACGCTCAGCGTGAACGCGCAGCTCGGGCCGGACGGCACCCGTGTGCCGCTCAAGACCGCGGCGTCGGCGGCCACGGTGCCCGTGCTGCCGACGCTGGCCGCCGAGCTCAAGGCGCACCGCTCACGGGCGGGCCAGGCTCTCGCTCGTTTACACCCCAACGCGCTCGTCTTCACGACCTCACGCGGTAGGCCGCACAGCGCGCGCAACGTTCTGCGTGCGGTGTACGCGGCCGGCGACGCCGCGGGGCTGAACGGTGGGGGCCGCGAGCGCGTGGGCGTCCACGACCTGCGGCACTCGTTCGTTGCTTGCGCGTTGGCGGGAGGGTTCACCCTGCCCGAGGCCGCCGCGCTGGCGCGCCACGCCAACCCGCGCGTTACCGCCGCCGTGTACGCGGGCCTCACCGACTCCGCACGTGCAGGGCTCGGGGAGAAGCTGGCGGCCGCATTTGGCGGGTAGAGAACGGCGGTTAGATGCCCGCCGTCGGGCGTTCTCTTGCGACTATGGCGCGGTGAGACTGTGGGCGGTCTACGACGCCGTACACGCGGATGCTGACGTTGTGGGTGACCGCGAGGGGCTTCGGGCGCTTGCGGTTGCCGTGAGCCAGGCGGAAGCGCTCGACATTGTCCTAGACGCCGCGCCGGATGAGTGGGTGCAACACGGCCTTCCTCTTGATTCGATACGTATCGAACCAAGGGACGAGGGCGAGTGCCGGATCGCGTTTTCCGCTGCCGAGTCCACGCTCCTTATCGCAGGCGCACCGGCCGAACTCACGAGGATCATCGGTAGCCCGCTTACGACGTTGGCTAGTGGGCCAGAGTCCAAGAACGGAGTTCGCGCGCATGTGCATCTCGACCCGACGACTGACCCGGAAGGTCGCTACTACGCCCCCGAGAGTGCGTCCCTGGTAGTGGGCTTCGCACCGACGCCCTAAGCCGCCCGCGCGCACGAGCCGCAACGCGGGAAACGGGAACAGAATCGAGAAGAGCGGACTGCTCTCGGCGGTTCTCGTTCCGCTCTCGTCGGGAGCTGTGGACGGGCCAACCTGGTTGCGCCCTGAGGCATTGTTCGAATAGATGGCCGTGATCTATGACGTGGTCGGTGACTGGGAAGGCGAAGATCCATCCGGCTCGGGCGCTCGGAAGACCCACTCATTCGGTGCCCGACACACGCGAGCGGACGCCGAGACGCTGCTCGGCGAACAGCGGGAGCGATACGCAGGTACGAAGTGGAGCTTCCGAATCGAGGAGGTCCAGACCGACGGGCTGTTCGAGATCCCTCCGCGACCGACGCCGCGGGAGCGTTTCAGCGTCCGGGCCACGCAAACGTCCCGACCGTCGGAGTGGACGCATGTTTCGGTGGAGGTGCTCGACGGCGACCGGGTCCTCGGCACGTACGACAGGAACTACGCGATGCTCAGAACATTCGAGCCGTTTCGACAGGGGAGCAAGCACTTCGCCTTGATCTCACCTGATTACACGGCCACCTCCGTCATGGACCTAGAGACAGGCAAGATCGTCGCCACTGAGGAACCGGATGCCGCGGGCTTCTGTCCGGTCGGGTTCTATGTCCCGGACTGGTGGGACATTCACGAGAACGCGGTCGAGCGCGGGAGTCTTCCGGGATCGCGCGGGTGGACACTTGACCACGAGTGGCCGAGTCGAGGCGAATTCGGCTTCGTCTGGGGATGCATCTGGGGCGATGACTCGTCGTGGAAGGTGCAATACCTCGACCTCTCTCGCATCCGAGAAGGCGAGCTGCGTCGTGAGGAGCGGTTTGGCTACACGATCCTCGAAACAGGTGAACGCGAGGGGCAGGAAGTCTGGACGCACCCGCGCGAGTTCATCCGGCTTTGGTCATACAACGGCGATGCGCGCGTCGAGTTCCGCTCGCGGCAGAACTTTCACGTTGCGTCTGGGAAGCCAACCGACCCCTGGGACTGAGCCGCCAATCGCGTCTCGCTCGCGCGCGGATGGGGAACGAGCATCGAGATGCTCGGCCCGTGGGGGCACGCTGGGGCGTGGCAACGGTGGCAACGCCGGGGGTGTACTCGCGTTACGTGGCGTGCAGCAGGGCTCCCCGTTTTGGCTCAACCATGCGGGTTGAGCGCACGGGTCTACACGGCACCGCACGCCTGCTCACACTTGCCATGCAGAAGGTCGTGGGTTCGAGTCCCATCATCCGCTCTAAGAGCCCCCGGTAATCGGGGTTTTCATTTTGGATGGTCTTGCGCGCGGCGCGGCATGTCGCGCATGTGTCGCAAGGGCGAGGACGACTGGCACGAAATTGAGGCCGAAGACCCACTCGCCTTGTAGCTGGAGCCGGTGCAAACGACGGGCCGCGAGTGGCGGTTCGCATCCCCCTTCGCGCGACGTCAAGTCTGCGGCCACGAGCCCTCGTTCTCGTCCGATGAGAACGTGAGGAATGCGGCATCTCCCTCGCCGGTGTTGTGGAGCGCGCTCGGTGTGGGGGCTGCAGCTGGGCGAGGTCGCCGGGGCGAAGGTTCGCCTTTCGAGTCCGTGTCATCGCGCGGTGCCACTCAGCCTCCTGCCGACCTCGGAAGGTCCTTCAGTGGATGAAGCGGTGGATGGCTTCATTGGCGTTGTCCTGAAACGACGGGTTGCCCAGGCCGGGGACGAGGTCGGCTTGGTCGACCATCGGGCCATTCAGCTTGTTGGCGGCGCTGGCGTAGAACGCGCCGTTCGACAAGGTCGGGTCGGTGACACCGTCAACCAGCCGCTTCGCTCCCACGTCAAGGTTGTGGGCGAGCCCTAGGGCGGGCATGACGTACTTGGCAGCTACCCGCATCGGCAACGGGAGGCCACTGGCTGCTCCCGTGCCGGTGGTGTTGCCAGGGCTCACGGTGATGAAGCGGCGGTCGGGGTATTGGCGGGCCAGGTAGGCCATCCAGAGCGCCCCGATGTACTTGGCCTGCCCGAACGCGAGGTTGAAGTCGGGTTTTCCGTTGGCGAAATAGCTGCCGTCGATCACGGAGGCGAGTTCGTCAGCTGAGGTTGAGACGAACGATGGCCCCTTCATCCGCAACTTGGGGACACCCCTGACTGCTTCGCTCCCGGCGAAGACCGCAACCTCGCCAAGCCGCCCCTTGGCCATGAGCCTTTCGAGGAGGACGACGTGGCCGAGGACGTTCGTTGCGAACACCTCGGTGACCCCGTCGGCGGTCAAGGCCATCGACTGCGGGCCAATGACACCGGCGTTCATCACCAGCGCGTCGATCGATCCGTCGATTCCGGACAGGCTGGCGCGGACCGAGGCAGGGTCGGCGACGTTCATGAGCACGACGTCGAAGATGCGCCGGCCGGTCTCCGCTTCGAGCTCGGCCTTCGCCGCGCTCGCCCGCTCGGCGTTCCGGCACCCCAGGTAGATCCGGCCGAACTCGGGACGTAATGCCAGTTGCCGGGCGACTTCCTTGCCGATCCCGGCGTTGGCGCCTGTGATCAACGCGGTCTTTTCTGGCAGTGCGCTCATAGGTGATCCCTCTCAGCTTTTGCGGGTTACACGGCGGGGGGACGGGTGGACACAAGAGCTGGGCGCTTCCCCGGTGCTAGGAGCGCGCGTCCTGTTCCTTGGACTGGAATGCTCAAGCCACTCTGACTGGACGATTCTGGCATGTCAATGCCAATTTGGCGGTACGCTCGTTACATGTCCTCACGGAGTCCCAACCGGGCGCTGACGCGCAAAGGCGCAGCGACGCGCGCGCGGATCGTCGACGCAGCGGCCGAGCTGATCTTTCGGCACGGCGTTACCCGCACGACAATCGAGGACGTGCGCGAGAGCGCGAAGGTGAGCAACTCGCAGCTCTACCACTACTTCGAGGACAAACCGGCACTGGTTCGGGCAGTGATCGAGCGCCAGGCCGACAGGGCAATCGGCACGCAGGAACAATTCGACCTGAGCAGCCTCGATGGCCTACAGGCGTGGCGCAACTTCGTGGTCGATCACGCCCGCGACACCGCGGGGCGCGGCGGCTGTCCGGTCGGCTCTCTCGGTGCCGCGCTCGCCGAGACGGAGCCCGACGCCAGAGCGCTAGTTGCGGCGTCCTTCGATCGCTGGGAAGCCAGCATCATGGCCGGCCTTCAGCAGATGCACACGCTCGGCCGCCTCGCACCGGAGGCAGATCCGCGCCAGCTCGCGCTTGCCACGCTTGCCGCGCTCGAGGGCGGCCTCCTGCTCGCACAAGTTCACCGCGACCCCGAACCGCTCGCAGCCGCACTCGACGCGATGCTCACACTCATCGCCACCCTCAGCGGCACGACGAGCGGTGGATAACCGCAGCCGCTTGGAGTCTTATCGATCGCCGCATCAGCGCGAGGATTCCGCGAACGATCGAACAGTTGATTCCGAGTGTCACGCGCGCGAGTGTACGAGGCGGCTCTCGACCGGCGATGACGCTCCCCGCCTACGGCCTCTTCGCGAGGTAGCTCTGCCCGGCGCGCACCGTCACCGTGCGGTGCTTCACCCTGTCGAGCACGCTCACGGTTCCCGACTGCACGCGAACGAGCGTGCCCTTGCACGTGTCCTGCGTGAGCCAGACGGTGCCGCGCACCGTTGCGGCCGCGTAGCGGCCGGTCGTCGTGAAGTTGCCCTTGCCGCTGCCCCACAGGCTGCGGGTCGTCGGGCCCTTCGCCGCGGCTTTGCGCTTCGGACACACGAGCGGGCCCGAGAGCGTGAGCGTCGTCACCGGGACGGCGGCGCGCGTCTGCCCGACGACGGCGCGGCCCTGGTAGAACACCGCCGTCTGCGTCGCGCCGCCGGCCGCGGTGCTCGTCAGCTGGACCGGGCCCTTCGTCAGGTCGAGCTCTGAGCCGACGGGAACGTTGCTGAGCGCCGTCACCGGGACGAACTTCGTCGTCCCCTTGAGCCGCACGAGCACCGTGCCGCTGACCGGCTGCACGTTCACGTTCACGCCGGTGACGGGCGGCGGCACCGCAGGCGCCGCGGCGGCGACGCCCCAGTCGAGCGTCGTCGCGACGTCGATGCCGGTGCGGACGATGTTCGAGCCGTCGGCGTTCATTGTGAAGAGCTCTTCCTGCAGCGGGCCGTTGATGTCGGCGATGTAGGCGATCTTCGTGCCGTCCGGCGACCACGAGATCTCCCACACCTCGCCGAGGTTCGAGCCGAGCGTCGTCGTCGCGCCGCCGCCGGCCGCGATCACCTGGATCGCCGAGATGCCGTACGTGAACGCGATCTTCGAGTTGTCCGGCGACCAGGTCGGATTGTCGGACCGCAGAGGATGGGCCGAATCGGCGGTGAGGTCGACGAGATTCGAGCCGTCGGCGTTCACGACATAGATGTCGGCGAAGTCGGAGAAGGTGATCCTCGTTCCGTCGGGCGACCATTCCGGGTCGTCGACGTCGCGCTCGAGGGTCGGCGTCAGCACCGTGAGCCCCGAGCCGTCGAGGTTCGTCGTGACGAGCCGCCTGCGCCCGTTGGAGACGTGCACGAACGCGAGCTTCTTGCCGTCGGGCGACCATGTCGGCTCGCCGTCGGTCACGGTATTGGTCACCCGGGTCACGTCCGAGCCGTCCGCGTCGACGATGAAGATGCCGCCCGTCCCGCCGATCGTGCTCGAGTACGCGAGCTTCGTTCCGTCGGCCGACCAGGCGGGCTGGGTTGCGCCGACCGCGACGCCGCTCGTCAGCGGCACGACCGTCTTCCGGTTGCTGCCGTCGATGTTCTCGGTGACGATCGAGCCGCCGCCGAACGCGAAGGCGACCGGCCCGTTTGCGCCGGGGAAGGTCGCGCGGCCGGCCGGGGCCGCGGCGCCGAGCACGGCGACGAGCGCGGCTCCGACGCAGACCGTCGGCACGACCCGGTGCACCGGGCGAGTCTAGACCGTCGCTTCTCGCAGGAGTAGCCTGACGAAGGCGATGGAAGAAGAGCACTTCGAAGCCCACGTGTTCGAGCCCTCGCTCGTCTGCTCGGAGTGCGGCCGCACGTGGGACAACCCGTCGGAGCGGTGGCGGGTGCGCATCACCGACGCCGACGAGGCTGTCTCGTACTGCCCGGAGTGCGCTCGGCGCAACTTCGACGACTGAGCGGCCGGCGACAACGCGCGTCGCCGCGCCGAAGGCATGCTCGTTTCTACCGATGCCGCGCGCCGCCGGTCGGGGGACGTCTGATTCGAGGTAGTCCCCAGGCAAGGGAGGAATGATGGACGTCCAGGAGCTGATCTCCGGCACGCGCGACGCAGTGAGCGTTCGCCGTGTCTATGGCGAGCCGTACGAGAAGAACGGCTTCACCGTGATCCCGGCCGCGACGGTTCGCGGAGGCGGCGGTGCCGGCCAGGACGAGCGGGAGGACGGCAAATCCGGCACCGGCGGCGGCTTCGGCCTCGTCGCCCGGCCGACCGGAGCGTGGATCATCGAGAACGGCCGTGTGACCTGGAAGCCGGCGATCGACGTGAACCGCGTCGTCGTGGGCGGTCAGGTCGTCGGGCTGACCGCGCTCCTCGTCGCGGGCCGGCTCCTCGCGCGGCGGCCGCAGCGCCGTCGCTTGCTGCAGCGTCGCGTGGGCCACTTCGGGCACACGCGCAGGCAGCCGGCGGGACGCGGGCTCGCCAAGCACGCCGTCGCGAGGACCATCAAGCTGGTCGTACGGAGGTAGACACCGGCGACAGCAGGCCTGCTCGCCGATGTGCGCCGGGCACTAGCATCAGCCGCGCCATCACCGTTCCCAGACCGCGCTCCCGAGTCGACGACGTCCGCGAGATGCTCCACGGCGTCGAGGTCGCCGATCCGTACCGCTGGCTGGAGGACTCCGGCGATCCCGACGTCCGGGCGTGGACGGCGGAGCAGAACGCGGCGACGCGGCGCGCGCTCGACGGTCCGGCCGTCCGCGATCCCATTCGTCGCCGGCTGGACGAGCTGCTGCAGGTCGGTGTGCTCGACGTTCCGCAGGTCGCCGCCGGCGCGGCGTTTCTCCTCCGTCGTGACTCCGATCAGGATCAACCCGTTCTCTACGTGCGCGAGCAGGGGTCCTCGAGCGATCGCGCGCTCGTCGATCCGAACGCGCTCGCCGGCGACCATCTCGTCACGATCGACTGGTTCTACCCGTCTCCGGACGGACGGCTCGTCGCGTACGGCCTCTCGCGCGGCGGCGACGAGCTGAGCACCCTGCACGTCGTGGACGTCGCGAGCGGCGACGTGCACGCCGACCGGATCCCCGACACGCGCTTCTGCTCGCTCGCGTGGCTGCCCGACTCGACCGGCTTCTACTACACGCGCTACCCGGGGCGCGGTTCGGTGCCGCCCGGCGAGGAGCACTACAACACGCGCGTCCGCTTCCACCGGCTCGGAGACGACCCGGCGGAGGATCCGGTCGTCTTCGGCGAGGGGCGCGCGCCCACCGACATCTTCGAGCTCGCGATCTCGCCCGACGGCCGTCGGCTCCTCGTCCACGTGCATCAGGGCTGGGCGAAGACGACGCTCTTCGTGCTCGATCTCGACGGCGACGGGGGCGTCCGCTCGACCGGCGAGGAGCACGACGCGATCTTCGCCGGGAAGTTCGGCGGCGAGCACCTCTACGTGCTCACGAACTGGGAAGCGCCCAACTGGCGCGTGCTCGAGCTCGACCCCTCGACGCTCGACCTCGGCAGCGCACGCGTCGTCGTGGCCGAGCGGGACCGCGCGGTGATCAGGGAGATCGCGCTCGCCGGCGGCCGGCTCGTCACGCACGAGCTCGAGGACGCCTGCTCCCGGGTCCGGGTCCACGCGCTGCCCGCCGGAGCGGGCGAGCGCGAGGTCGCGCTTCCCCTACTCGGGTCGGTGCGGGGGGCGTCGACCGGGAGCGTGGGAATCGCGGGCGAGTGGGACCGCGACGAGCTGCTCATCGGCTTCACGTCGTTTCTCGAGCCGCACACGCTTCTTCGCTGCGATCTCGCGACCGGCGCCGTGACGACGTTTGCGCAGCTCGACCCGCCGGCGCGGTTCGACGCGGCGGCGTACGAGGTGCGACAGGTGCACTGCCGCTCCGCCGACGGGACGCGGATCCCCATCTTTCTGGTCCACCGCCGCGGGCTGCTGCTCGACGGCGGCGCGCCGCTCTTCCTCACCGGCTACGGCGGGTTCAACATCGCGATGACGCCGCACTGGATCACGGATCTGCCGCTCTTCGTCGAGTCGGGAGGCGTGTGCGCAGTGGCCGTCCTACGCGGAGGCGGCGAGTTCGGCGAGCGCTGGCACCGCGACGGCATGCTCGAGCGCAAGCAGAACGTCTTCGACGACTTCGTCGCGGCGGCCGAATGGCTGATCGCCGAGGGCTACACGTCTCGCGAGCGGCTCGCGATCGGCGGCGGCAGCAACGGCGGGCTCCTCGTCGGCGCCGTGCTCACGCAACGGCCCGACCTCTGCCGCGCCGTCGTCTGCGAGGTCCCGCTCCTCGACATGCTCCGCTACCACCGCTTTCAGATCGCGAAGCTGTGGATCGCGGAGTACGGATCGGCCGACGACGCCGAGCAGTTCCGCTGGCTCTACGCCTACTCTCCGTACCACCGCGTCGTCGACGGAGAGCGCTATCCCGCCGTGCTCCTCACGACCGCGCTCGGCGACAGTCGCGTCGACCCGATGCACGCGCGCAAGCTGGCCGCGCGGCTGCAGGCCGCGACGGCCTCCGACCTGCCGATCCTCCTGCGTGTCGACGAGGACGAGGGCCACGGAGTCGGCAAGCCACGTTCGAAGCAGCTCGACGGCGCGACCGACCTCTGGACGTTCGTCTTCTCGCAGCTCGGTTGCGAGCCCGGCTAGAGGTCGCTGAGCACGACTGCGCGGCCCGGGCCCCACTCGTCGATGCGCCGCTGGAGCTCCTCGACGTCGGCGGCGACGGCACGCGAGCCGAGGAGAGAGACCTCGAGCTCGTCGGGCCCGGTCATCGTGACGACCGCGTCGACGCGCTCCTCGAGAGCCGACATCAGGTCGGCCGCAGATTCCGCGTTTTCGAGCTTGACTCTCATCGCCGCAGCACGGCCGCCGGAGCCGTGAGGTCGGATCATGGCGGCACTCCGCGTCCGGCGACACCGCCGACCGTCTAGGGCATTCCAACTTGCAAGGAATGCAGCAGGCTCGAGGGTCCGTTCGTGTCCCGTTCTTTCGTCTGGTTCCACGGGGGGCGCTGTCTCCGTACGCTCCGTCGGCAGCATTCCTGCGCCAAGGCCGCTTGGCGAGGGGGAGCTGCGGCGGGTGCGCTGCCTTCTCCCCAGTTGGTGGCGCACCTTTTTCTTTGCAGACGGCTCTCCGGCCACCGGCGAGCCGAGGGGCCGCCCTCAATCGCGCCGGTGGCCGCAGAGTCGCCCGCCGCTGATTGACGACTCAACACGTTTGCAAGGCGTGCCGGTATCCCTCGGAAGGGGGAGAGGCTCGGCTATCGTGGCCGCCCATGCGCCTCGGTCTCGCCGCCGCAGCGGTCGTCGTCACGCTCGCCGCCGCGGCGCCTGCGCTTGCAAAGGCGCCGGGCGAGCCGGCCTGCAGCACGCGCACGGTGCGCCAGCACGACCAGGCGGTCTTCGGCCACTACGCGTCGACGGCGGCCGCCCGAAGGGTCGAGCGCGCGGCCGCGCGCCTCGGGTTCAAGGGGCTGAAGATCGAGAACGAGGGCTGCGGCGCCTGGGCGCTCGAGATCGACGGCGCCGACACGCAGCAGCAGCGGACGAGCTTCGCCGCCGAGGCCGGGAAGGCCGGCTACATCGTCACCTACATGCAGGACGCGCCGCCGATGCAGTTCCAGAGCGGCTTCGTCGTCGGCGTCTTCGGCTCGTTCAAGACGATCGGCGCCGCGAACGCGTACATGACGCGCATCGCGAAGGTCGGCTTCCGCTTCCTCGAGCCCGTGCCGACGGCGAACGGACACTGGCTCGTCGTCATGCCGCAGGTCCCGGTGAAGAAGGCGCTCTCGATTGCGAAAGAAGCCGCCTCTGCGGGCTTCCACGTGCAGTTCAGGCCGGGCGCGAAGACGTAGCGGCTACTTCGCGTTCTTCACGTGGAAGAACGCCTGGTAGATCTCCTTCGCCGCGGGCGCCGCCGCCTGGGCGCCGAAGCCGCCGTGCTCGATCATCACGACGACGACGACCTTCGGGTGCGAGAACGGCGCCCACGAGGCGTACCACGAGTGGTCGTCTCGACCCACGCCCGTCTCCGCCGTGCCGGTCTTGCCGGCGACGGGGATCGGGAAGCCGCCGAACACCGCCGCCGACGTGCCGACGTGGGCGGCGTCGTAGAGGCCCTGCTTGATCGCCCAGAGATCGACGAGCTTCAGGTGCCGGATCGGCTTGAAGCGAATCGGCTGCACCGACGCGCCGCGGATGAAGGCATCGGCGACGTGCGGCCGCACGACCGTGCCGCCGTTCGCGAGCGCCGAGTAGGCGACCGCGAGCTGCAGGGGGCTCACCTGGAGGGTGCCCTGCCCGATCGAGAGGTTGATCGTCTGGCCCTCCGTCCACGGGTAGCCCTCGTAGTGCTGGAACCATTTCGGCGTCGGCACGACGCCGGGGCTCGCGCCCGTGAGGTCGATGCCGTCCGACGAGCCGAGCCCGAACTTGCGTGCCCAGTCCTGGATCAGCATTCCCTGCCGGCCCGGGTCGTTCGCCCAGATGAGGTCGCCGAGCCGGTAGAACCACGTGTCGCACGACTGCGACAGCGCCGTCGGCAGCGTCATGCTCTCGAAGACGCCCGCCTCGACGTTGTGGAAGACGGTGCCGCCGAGGTCGAACGAGCCGCTGCAGAGCAGCGAGGTGTACGGCGAGATGATTCCCGCCGAGAGCGCCGCTTCGGCGACGATCGGCTTGAACGTCGATCCCGTCGGATAGACGCCGGCGATCGCGCGGTTCAGCAGCGGATCGCTCGCCTTGTCCCTGTAGAGGCTCGCCGCGTACGCCGGGTCCTTCGCCGCACGCACCTGGTTGTACGTCGGCGTCGTCGCGAGCGCGTAGATCCCGCCCGTATCGGGGTTCATCACGACGGCCGAGGCGCCGGTCGGATGGTTGCCTGCGAGCCGAGCGTCCTCCATCCCGTCCTGCAATGCCTTGTCGGCCGCGCGCTGGAGCCGCTCGTCGATCGTCAGCCGCAACGTCGGCGGCTGCGGGCCGCTCGCGCTCGGTTCGAGTGCCCCGACGACGCGACCCATCGAGTCGACACGCACACGCTCCTTCGTGAAGCCCGCGTTCAGCTCGTCGTCGTAGATGGCCTCGACGCCGGACGTGCCGACGATCTCGCCCTGCTTCGCCTTGGCGTAGCGCTTCGCTCCGAGCATCTGCGGGCTGATCTCGCCGAGCAGGCCGAGGAATGCGCTCCCCGATGCGCCCTGCGGATAGCTGCGCGACGGGATGTACGTCACCTTGATCCCGGGATATGCAGGCGCGCGCTCGTCGAGGTAGCCGGCAAGCGACGCGGTGGGGCGCGGCAGCACGACCGCCGGTGCAAACGGCGAGCGGATCACGTCTCGCTGGATGCGCGTGACGAGCGTGTGCACGGGCTCGTGTGCAACCGTCGAGAGCTTGCGCAGCGAAGCGAGGCCGGCCTGCGATGGCTGCCAGCCGTGAGTCGTGAACGAGCCGAGCGTTGCGGCGTCGGCGGCGACGACGACGTTCGCGGTCATCCCGGCGAGCGGCCGCCCCTTCGCGTCGACGATCGGGCCGCGCGGGCCGACCAGGTCGACCGTCCGGTACGCCTGCCCGTTCGCGAGCGCCGTGTAGGCGGGGCCGTGCAGGACCTGGATCGACCAGGCGCGGAGCACGAGCACGCAGATGCCGACGCCGACGAGCGCCGCGAGCCCGCCGACGCGCACGAAGAAGCCCGGGCTGCGGAAGAACGGGGCATCCGCGCGCGAGTACGGCTGCACTCGCTGCCCGTGGGGCAGGGAGCGCGGGAGCTTGACCCGGCGGCGGCGGGGATCGGGGGTCGAGATCGCTACGGCGGAATCCGGCAGTCGACGGGGTGTCGGCCCTGTCCAGTGTAGGCCGGGGTCGGGAAGACCGCTATTCCTCCGTCAGCTCGTCCGCGAGCAGCGCCAGGCCCGCGCAGCGCCACGCGAGCTCCTCGTCGGCGAGGAGGGCCTCGAGCCCTTCCGAGACGGCCGGGAGGCCGTGCGGCTCCATCCCCGCAAGTGCGGCCTGCAACGCAGCGCGGCGCTCGGGCGTGTCGAGCTCGCCCGCGAGCCGCTCGGCGGCGACGGAGCCGAGGTCGAGCTCGCGGTGCGGGTCGCCGCCCGCGGCGAGCACGAACATGGCGCGCCGCTTCGCCGAGCGCAGCATGTCCTCGTCGAGCGCGAGCGCCGGGAGGCACAGCCAGACGAGCGCGACGAGCAGCTCGGCCGAGCGCGGCTCGTAGCCCGCGGCCTCGAGCGCCTCCAGGCGGTCAGCCGGCGTAGTGCTCGTCCGCGATCGCAAGGACGTCGTCGAGGATCGCGACGCCCTCGTCGAGCTCCTCGCGCGTGATCGTGAGCGGCGGGCACACCATGATCACGTTCCAGTGCGTCATCAGGTAGAGGCCGCGCTCGAGCGCCGCCTTCGCGAGCCGCGTCATCGGCGCCGCCGCCTCGCCGCCCGCGTTGAACGGGACGAGCGGCTCGCGCGTCTCGCGCGACGTGACGAGCTCGAGACCCCAGAAGCAGCCGAGCCCGCGCACCTCGCCGATCGACGGGTGCCGTTCCGCGAGACCGTGCAGCGCCTCGCGGAAGACGTCGCCCAGCTCGGCCGCGTGCTCGACGATGCCCTCCTCGCGGAACGCCTCGATCGACGCGACGCCGACCGCGCACGCGAGCGGATGTCCGCTGTACGTGAGCCCGCCCGCGAAGAACTTGTCGCGCACCCACGCGGCGATCGGCTCGCGGATCGCCATCGCGCCGAGCGGCACGTAGCCCGAGTTGATCCCCTTCGCCATCGTGATGATGTCCGGCACGACGTCCCAGTTGTCGACTGCGAACCACCTGCCGGTGCGGCCGAAGCCGGCCATCACCTCGTCGGCGATCAGGAGGATTCCGTTCCGGTCGCAGACCTCCCGGATCGACTGCAGGTAGCCGTCCGGCGGCACGATGATCCCGTTCGTGCCCGTGACCGTCTCGAGGATGACGGCGGCGACGGTGTGCGCGCCCTCGTACTGGAGGATCTCCTCGAGGTGCGGCGCGCCGGTGCAGACGGGGCACGGATCCGGATGGCCCGCGGGGCAGCGGTACGTATATGGATCGAACATGCGCACGACGCCAGGGATTCCCGGCTCGGCGGGCCAACGGCGCGGGTCGCCGGTCAACGTGATCGAGCCTGCGGTCGCGCCGTGATAGCTGCGGTAGCGGGCGATCACCTTGTGCCGGCCGGTGTACCAGCGGGCGAGCTTGATCGCGTTCTCGTTCGCCTCCGCGCCGCCGTTCGTGAAGAAGGTCATCGAGATGTCGCCCGGCGTCACCTCGCTGATGAGGCGCGCGAGCGTCGAGCGTGCCTCGGTCGCCATCGGCGGGCCGATCGTGCAGAGCTTGTCCGCCTGCTCCTTGATCGCGGCGACGAGCCGCGGATGCTGGTGGCCGATCGAGACGTTGACGAGCTGGGATGCGAAGTCGAGGTAGCGGTTGCCCTCGTAGTCCCAGAAGTAGCGGCCCTCCGCGCCGGCGACGGCGATCGGGTTGAGGGTGTCCTGGACCGACCAGGAGTGGAGGACGTAGCGCTTCGCGTCCTCGACGACCTGCGTGCCGAGCTGGGGGTTCGTCTCGATCGTGGCCATGAGGGCAGCCTAGTCGTCCGCGACGGTGACGCGCACCCGCTGCACGGCGTTGTTGCAGTAGCCGCCCGAGTTCGACACGGTGTCGAGCGGCTGCGTGTTCCCGGCCGCGTCCGTCGCACGGCAGGCGAGCTCGTGCTCGCCCGGCTCCGCCTGCCAGGTGCGGCGGAAGCCGCGCCACGCAAACTCGCCGAGCGGCTCGTCGAGCGTTGCGTCCGCCCAGCTCGAGCCGCCGTCGGTGCTCACCTCGACTCGCTCGATCGGCGCGAGCCCCGACCAGGCGCGGCCGACGAGCTCGCACGGGCCGGGGTGGAGGAACCGCTCGCGCGTCATGAAGTCGGGGATGCCGGGCGGCGCGAGCAGCGAACGCGGGACGATCCGCGTCACGGGCGCGCCGTCGATCTTGTACGCCTCCGCCTGCTGCCAGCCGCGGAACTCGTCGCCGATCGCCGCGATCCGCCGGAGCCACTTGACGTGCGTCATCCCGTACCAGCCGGGGACGACGACGCGGAGCGGGTAGCCGTGCTGCGGCGGCAGCGGCTCGCCGTTCATCTCGTACGCGAGCAGCACCTCGTCGCGGAGTGCCTCGGCGACCGGCAGGCTCCGCTCGTAATCGTGCTCGACGCCGCCCTGCACGCCGCGGTCGATGCCGGTGAAGACGAGCTCGCGCGCTGCGTCTTCCAGTCCGGCTTCCTGGAGCAGCGGGGCAAGCGGCGTCCCCGTCCACTCGGCGGTGCCGATCGCGTCGCGCAGCCACGGCTGGCTCGGGCTGTACTCGGCCATGAGCGCGCGGCCGTTGCCGGCGCACTCGAGCGTCACCGGCACGGTGCGGGCCGGGCAGGCCCGCAGCTCGTCGAGCGTGAGCGAGAGCGGCGTGCGCACGAGGCCGTCGAGCTCGAGCCGCCACGCGGCTGCGTCGACGTCGGGGACGTCGAAGTGGATCAGGAGGTAGTGGAGTCCGCGCGGCGTGATCGGCTCGCGCAGGAGCTCCAGCGGCATTCCGTGGTTCCGGGCGGCGAGCTGCAGCTCGTCCAGGGAGATCGTCATGACGCAAATCGAAGCACGGTAGGCTGGCCGTCGACAAGGAGGAGCTGATGACAGAGACGATCGAGGCACCCGCAGCCGTCAAGCAGATCACCCACTGGATCGGCGGCCGCCGCGTCGCCGGCGAGTCGGGCCGGAGCGGCCCCGTCTACAACCCGGCGACCGGCAGACAGACCGGAGAGGTCGCCTTCGCGACGGTGGAGGAGGTCGACCGCGCGGTGCAGGCCGCGAAGGAGGCGTTCGTCGAGTGGCGCCAGATGTCGCTCGCGAAGCGCGCGGAGCTCTTCTTCCGCATCCGCGAGCTCGTGCACGAGCGGCGCGAGGAGGTCGCGCGGATCCTGACGGCCGAGCACGGCAAGGTGCTCTCGGACGCCCTCGGCGAGGTGACGCGCGGGCTCGAGGTGATCGAGTTCTGCTGCGGGATCCCCACGCTCCTCAAGAGCGAGTACTCCGAGCAGGCGTCGACCGGCATCGACGTCTACTCGATCCGGCAGCCGCTCGGCGTCGTCGCCGGCATCACGCCGTTCAACTTCCCCGCGATGGTGCCGATGTGGATGTGGGCGCCCGCGCTCGCGACCGGCAACACCTTCGTGCTGAAGCCCTCGGAGAAAGACCCGTCGGCGTCGCTCTGGACGGCGGAGCTCCTGAAGGAAGCGGGCGTGCCGGACGGCGTCTTCAACGTCGTCATGGGCGACAAGGTGGCGGTCGACGCCGTGCTCGAGCATCCCGACATCGCCGCAGTCTCGTTCGTCGGCTCGACGCCGATCGCGCGGTACGTCTACGAGACCGCCACGGCGCGCGGCAAGCGCTGCCAGGCGCTCGGCGGCGCCAAGAACCACATGATCGTCCTGCCCGACGCGGACATCGACATGGCGGCGGACGCCGCGGTGTCGGCCGCGTACGGCTCGGCGGGCGAGCGGTGCATGGCGATCTCGCAGGTCGTCGCGGTCGGAAGCGCCGCGGACCCGCTGATCGACGCGATCAAGGAGCGGATCCCGAAGGTGAAGGTCGGCGACGGGTTGGATCCGTCCTCGGAGATGGGCCCGCTCGTCACGCGCGAGCACCGCGACCGCGTCGCGTCGTATGTCGAGAACGCGTCGGACGAGGGCGCGACCGTGCTCGTCGACGGGCGGGAGGGCGCGCCGGAGGACGGATTCTTCCTGCGGCCGTCGCTGCTCGACGACGTGAAGCCCGGCATGAAGGCGTACGAGGACGAGATCTTCGGCCCGGTGCTCGGCGTCACGCGCGTCGACACCTACGACGAGGCGGTGCGCCTCGTGAACGAGAACCCGTACGGGAACGGCACCGCGATCTTCACGCGGGACGGCGGCGTGGCGCGCGAGTTCCAGTTCTCGGTGCAGGCGGGAATGGTCGGCATCAACGTGCCGATCCCGGTACCCGTCGCGTACTACTCGTTCGGCGGCTGGAAGGCATCGCTCTTCGGCGACCGGCACATCTACGGCCCCGAGGGGATCGACTTCTACACGCGCGGCAAGGTCGTCACCTCACGGTGGCCCGATCCCGCGACGTCGAAGGTCGACCTCGGCTTTCCGCAGACGCGCTGATGACGTTCATCGAACCCGCCGACGACGCCGTCGCGGGCGATCTCTACGAGCGCGAGCGCGAACGAGTCGGCTATCTGCCGAACTACGTCCGCGCGTTCTCGCTCCGCCCGGACGTCTACCGGGCGTGGCGCGGGCTCGTGCAGTCGATCATGGGCGGCGCCGACCCGCGGCGGTTCGAGCTCGCGACGCTCGCCGCGGCCCGTCGCCTGCGCTCGAGCTACTGCGCGCTCGCGCACGGAAAGGTCCTCGCGGAGACGTGGTACCCGGCCGACGAGGTGGCGGCATTGCCGGTGGGGCTCGACGAGGTCGACACGGCGGTGATGGAGTTCGCCGACCGAGTGGCCGCGGACGCCGCGTCGGTGACGCGCGACGACGTCGAGCGTCTCCGCGCGCTCGGACTCGACGACGGCGAGATCACCGACGTCGTGCTGGCGGCCGCCGCACGCTCGTTCTTCAGCAAGGTCCTCGACGGGCTCGGAGCGGAGCCCGACGCGGCTTACGCCGAGCTCGAGCCGGTGCTGCGCGACTCGCTCACGGTCGGCCGCCCGATCGAGGCGCGATAGACCTCCGCCGCGGCCTCGTGGAAACCGGGCGGCAGGCCGTCGGCCGCGAACGCGCGGGCGATCTCCTCCATCTCGCCCACCCAGCGCCAGCCCTTGCCCGCCGATGAGCGCTCCGCCGCGGCGAGTCTGTCGCGCAGGTCCGGCTGGGAGCGAGCCCACTCCGCGAACAGCGCCTCCTCGACGCCCTCGGCGCGGGCGAACTCTCGGATCGCGAGGAGGAGCGCAGCGGTTCCCTTCGTCCAGGCGGCGTATGCGCACTTGAGCGCCGACGCGTCGGTGACGATCGACGCCTCGATCGGCGACCCTGCGAAGAGGGCGGCGACGGTGCCTGCCTCCTCGCCGGACAGGTAGAGGCGCGGCGCCGGCGGGACGCCGATCAGCCCGCCGTCGACGAAGCGCGCGACCTCGGCCGCGATGGCCCTGGCCGTTTCGGGCGAGACCGCGTTGGCGTCGACGTAGATGCCGTCGAAGGGCGGCAGCGCACGCACGACGTCGAGCGCGGCGTGCGGCGGCAGGACGGAGACGATCGCGTCGGCCTCGGCGACGAGTTGCTCGACCGAGCCGACGTCGCGAAACGCCTCGGCCCGTTCGCGCGTGGCCTCGCTGCGCCCCTCGGACGCCCACAGCACCTCGCGGCCCGCCGAGACGAGGGCGTTGCCGACAGCTCTTCCCATCTCCCCCGGATGCACCAGCCCCACCGAGGTGATGGCTGTGTCTCCATCTCCATCCCTAGCCATCTATGTCTGTGTCTGTAGCCATCACCGTGTCCGGAGCGAACGTGACCGGCTCGCCGAGCAGCGTCGTGCGCGCGGGCGTCGTCTCCGCCACGACGCGGCCCCGGCGGATCACCCAGCGGCGCGGGGCGTGCAGCCGGAGCACCTCGAGCGCGCTCGGAGCCTCGTAGACGACGAGGTCGGCCGCCTTTCCCTCCTCGATGCCGTACTCGTCCTCGACGCCGAGGGTGCGCGCGCCGCGCTCGGTCGCGCAGCGGAGCATCTCGGGAATCTCGTCGAGCCCGCTCATGTACGTGAAGTGCAGCGCGAGCGAGGCCGCCTCGACCATGTCCGCACGGCCCAGGAGGTACCAGGGATCCATGATCACGTCGTTGCCGAGCGACACGTTCACGCCGGCGGCGAGCAGCTCCTTCAGCTGCGCGAAGCCCCGTCGCTTCGGGTAGACGTCGAGCCGTCCCTGGATCAGCGAGTTCGCGTAGGGATTCACGACGATGTTGATGCCCGCGCGACGCAGGAAGCCGTGCAGCTTCGACGAGTAGTACGGCTCGTACGAGCCCATCGCCGTGCAGTGCGACGCGGTGACGCGGCCACCGAGGCCGTGCTTCACCGTGTCGTCGGCCATCACCTCGAGGAAGCGCGACGACGGGTCGTCGGTCTCGTCGCAATGCACGTCGATCCGACGCGAATGCTGCTTCGCGAGCTCGAAGACCCGGTGCACCTCGCGCAGCCCGAGCTCGGACGTCGGCTCGTAATGAGGGATCCCGCCTACGCAGTCCACACCGAGCCGGATCGCGTTCTCGAGGCGCTCCTCGTCGCCGTCCCGCGCGAAGATCCCGTCCTGGGGAAATGCCGTCACCTGCACCGTGCAGAGATCCGCGACCTCGTCGCGCAAGGACAGCAGCCCGCGCACCATCGCCTCGTTCTCGCCGGAGACGTCCGCGTGCGCACGAATGTAGAGCGTCCCCTGCGCGACCGACCAGCGGACGATCTCGCGTGCGCGTGCGACGACGTCCTCCGCGGTGAGCGACGGCTTCAGCTCGCCCCAGACGTGGATGCCCTCGATCAGCGTGCCCGACTCGTTCCAGCGCGGCCGTCCCGCTGTCAGCGACGCATCGAGGTGGAGGTGGCAGTCGACGAGCGGAGGCGTGACGAGCCGGGCCTCCGCGTCGACCTCCGCCGTCGCGTCGACGGGCAGGGACTCGCCGATCCGGGTCCAACGGCCGTCCTGCGCTGCGAGATCCACGACGCGCCCGTCGAGCAGGCGCGCGTTCCGCACGACGAGATCCACGCGGGCGAGTCTACGGGGCGCGGAAGCGTACGAGGAGCGTCGCTGCGCGCCCGTACGGATCCTTCGCGGCCACTCGCAGCGTCGCGAGCGCGCCGCGTGCGAGGTGGCTTCCGGCGATCGCGACGTGCACGCTCACGCCGCCGGGGCGGGTGAGCCGCGTCCGTCGCGCGCTCGTCTTGCCGGCGACGTTGATCGTGAGCAGCGCCTGCGACGGGACGAGCACGCGTCCTGTGACGACGACCGCGCCGCTCCGGAGCCGCGCCACGTGCAGCCTGCCGACGAGCCGGGCCTTCGGCGGACCGGCGGAGACGAGCCGTGGATCGCCCCAGCCGCCCGGCGTGAACAGCTCGATCCTGGCGCTCTGCCGCAGCAACACGTGTGTCACGTTTGCGGAGTCGACGTACGTCCCCGCCTGCTTCGTCGCCGGCAAGATCGACGTGCCGAGCGCGGGGGCGGGGCGATAGGCCACGCCGTCCGGCGAGTAGCCGACGACGTCGCCGTTCGTCGCGGCGAGCGCGACGTCGACGGGCCACGGGAGCTGCGCGACGGTGGGGGCGACCGAGAAGGCGATCGCCTTGCCGATCGGGACGAGCGACACCGTCGAGTCCGTCGGAATCGCGCCCGGCTGCCAGGTGACGGTTGCGCGGCCGTCCGCCGAGGAGACGGCGCCGGCCGCTCCGGCCGCCGCCACCGCGGAGCCCACCACCGCCGGCGGGATCGGTGCTGCGAGCACGTCGGACGTGGGCGGCGTCGTGGCCGACGCGGATCCGCCCTTCGCCGTCGCCGTCACGATCAGCGCGAGCGTCGAGCCGATGTCGGCCGGCCCGATCGTGTAGGAGGCCGCCGTCGCGCCGAGGATCGCGGTGCACTGCGTTCCCGTCGCGCTGCAGCGCTGCCATTGATACGCGAACGTCGTCGGCGAGCCCGACCAGGCGCCGACGGACGAGGTGAGCACCTGCCCGTCCTGTGCGGTGCCGACGATGCTCGGCGCCGTCGTGGCGACGGGCCGGGCGGCCGTCGTGCCGGCGGAGGCGACGGCAACGGTCGCAGGCGACACGGCGCTCGCCGAGCCGCCGCTCGCCTGCGCGGTCACGGCGACGTCGAGCGCGTGGCCGAGGTCGGCGGCGGCCGGGAGATAGGTTTCTGCCGTCGCGCCCGGGATCGGCGTGCACGCGCCGCCGCTCGCGTCACAGCGCTGCCATTGATACGTGAATGTCAGCGGCTTCCCGCCCGTCCACGACCCGGGAACGGCGGTGAGCCGCTTGCCCGTCTGCGCCGAGCCGACGATCGTCGGCGGCGCGCTCGCCGCGGGCGCGCCGCCGGGGTACGGAGGGAGCACCGCGGCGACCGGCGAGCTGCCGTGGAACCTGTCGCCGTCGACCGCGGTCGGGATGCCCGCCACATGCGAGTTGTCCGACCACTGCCAGAACGTCCAGCTCTTGCCGTTCCAGTTCCCCGCGGGCACCGTCGGCGCGGCCGCGCTCGTCCAGTGCGCGATCCAGAGGGGATGCCCGCCGAGCGCGACGACACCGCTGTCCGCGAGCGAGTTCTTCCAGAAGTTCGGAGACGTGTACACCGCGGCGCCGATCCCGGTGCGGGCTGCGATCTCGTCGAGCCAGGCCGTCGTCCAGGTGACGAGATCTGCCGGCTCGAGCCCACCGTTCGTCTCGAGATCGAGTGCGGGCGGCAGCTCTCCCGGCTGCGGCTGCGCGACCGCGAGGAAGAAGTCCGCCTGCGCGATCGCGTTCGCGATGATCGCGGCGTCGCCGCTGCCCCCGGGTCGCGCGAAGTGGTACGCGCCGAGACGCAGGCCGACGCCCTCCGCGCCGGGCCGGTTGATCGGGTACGTCGCGTCGACGAGCGTCGTTCCCTCGGTCGCCTTCGCGTAGACGAACGTCGTCTGCGTCCCTGCGACCTGCGCCCAGTTGATCGACCCCTGGTAATGCGAGACGTCGATTCCCGCCGCGTACGTCGCAGCATGCGCATGCGCGGCTGCGGCAAGCGCTGCGACGGCGAGCACGGCGGCGAGGAGCCCGACTCGACCCGACCCCATGCGCCCGACCCTAGCCGCCGTCGTGTTCGAAATCCGTAAAAGTTGCGGCGACCGCCTCGATCTCCACGAGCTGCTCCGGATACCCGAGCACGGAGACGCCGAGCAGCGTGCTCGGCACACCGCCGAGGTGCCGCTCGACGACGTTCCAGACGCGCACGAGGTCGCTTCGCTCCCGAGCGACGACGTACACCGTCGTCTTGAGGAGCGTGTCCGAGTCGGCTCCATGCGTCGCGAGCGACGCGAGCAGATTGCGGACGGCTTGCTCCGCCTGCGCGTCGTAGTCGCCGGGCGCGACGACGGCGCCGGTCGCGTCGAGCGGGCACGCGCCGGCCGTGAAGACGAGACCTGCAGCGCCGCGAGCGTACTCGTACGGCGCTCCCTGCCAGAGCTCCATCCGCGACAGGATAGGCTCGCGCAATGACGGAGCCGCCCTACCGGCCGCTCGACGCGCAGGTGATCCCGCGCTTCGCAGGGATCCGCACGTTCATGCGCGCGCCGCACGTCACGGAGCTCGACGGCGTCGACGCTGCCGTGTACGGGATCCCGTTCGACACCGCGACGAGCTACCGCACGGGACCGCGCTTCGGCCCGGAGGCGATCCGCTCGGCGTCGGCGCTGCTGCGTCCATACAACCCGGCGCTCGGCGTGAACGTCGTCGAGTCGCTCTCGATCATCGACTACGGCGACGTGCCTGTCTCACCGGGCGACACGGAGCGTACGTACGCGCAGGTCGAGGAGGCACTGGCGCCGATCGTCGCGGCCGGTGCGTTTCCCGCCGCGCTCGGCGGCGACCACTCGATCACGCTCGCCGAGCTGCGGGCGCTCGCTCGCGTGCACGGACCGCTCGCGCTCGTGCAGCTCGACTCGCACGGCGACACGTGGGAGCAGTACTTCGGCCAGCGCTACTTCCACGGAACGACGTTCAAGCGTGCCGTCGAGGAGGGGTTGCTCGTTCCGACGGCGTCGGTGCAGGCGGGCATGCGCGGCTCGCTGTACGGCGCCGAGGACATCGAGGCGGCCTGCGACCTGGGCTTCACGGTGCTGACGACCGACGAGCTGCGCGACCTCGGTCCGGCGGGCTACGGCGAGCTCGTGCGCTCGCGCGTCGGCGGCACGCCTGTCTTCGTGTCGTTCGACGTCGACTTCCTCGACCCCGCATTCGCACCAGGGACGGGGACGCCGGAGGCCGGCGGCTTCTCGACCGCCGAGGCGCTCGCCTTCGTCCGCGCGCTGCGCGGGATCCGGCTCGAGGGCTGCGACGTCGTCGAGGTCTCGCCGCCGTACGACGGCCCCGGCATGGTCACCGCGCTCGCCGCGGCGACCGTCATGTACGAGCTGCTGTCGTTGCGGGCTACGCAGGCACCGCGCTCGTCGCCGTGAGCGGCGGCGTCTCGGCCTCGCTCGCGATGTCGATCACCGCGTCGCTCGCGATCGCCGCATCCGAGATGGTGCGCGCGAAGCCGAGCGCCGAGCGCACCGGCGCAACGGCGCGCGCGACGGCGACGAGCGCGACGTAGAGCCCGCCGGCGAGCGCCCACGCCTCGAGCGGCACCGGGCCCCACGAGTTCGGCGCCGAGGCCTCGAGCCAGCCGTGCGGCCAGCTCGCGGTGCCGGTGACGCCGAAGAAGACGGCGCCGAGCAGCGCGAGGGTCGCGGGCAGGTTGATGAGGCCGGTCTCCTCCCAGTGCGGCACATGGGTGAGCGGACGCGAGATCCGGAAGAGCCGCGGCAGCAGGAAGTGGTCGACGACCATGATCACGGTGGCGCACGGGACCGTCACGGCGAGGAAGCTCGCGACCTTGAACCAGCCGTTGATGAAGTGGAAGTTGACGAGATCCGCCGCGATCACGCCGCCGCCCGCGACGATGAGGCAGGTGAGCACGCGAGGCCAGCGCCTGATTCCGCCGACGAGGTTCTGGCCCGCGTTCACGGACTCGTAATAGTTGCCGTCGTTGATCGCGAACTGGCTGATCGTCGCGATGATCCACGCGAGCCAGAACGCGCCGAAGAGCGAGAAGTGCACCGTGTAGCGGAAGACCGCCGCGGTGTCGCTCGTCTTCGCGAGCGCCTCCATCATCCAGCCGGCGACGACGAAGAGCGTGAACCAGAACGCCGCGAAGATGTACGTCGGGAGCGGCCACGCGAACTGCGGACGGCCGTAGCGCCAGAAATCGGGCTCGTTACCCCACATCGAGAACCCGATCACCGCGACGACGGCGACCCAGAACGGCAGCCCGCTGCCGTGCGGCGTCCCGCCGAGCTCGCTGTGATGCCCGATCACCGCGCGGAGGATCATGTAGACGCACCAGAGGATGAGAATGGGCGTGACGAGATAGCGCGCGAAGACGCTGATCCCCGTGAAGCCGAGCAGGTTGTTGAGGATCATGATCCCCGCGAGGAGCAGCGTCAGCGTGAAGAGCGCACCCCAGCCGTAGAAGCCGTCCCACAGCACCGCGAGCAGGTTGGCCTGGTAGCCGACCCAGCCGAGCGGCGCGACGAGGATGAATGCGGAGACGATCCACGAGCCGACGAGGCCGAAGATCGAGCGGGTGAGCAGCGCGTGCGTCTGACCGGTGCGCGCTCCGAGGTAGGAGCCGGTCATCGCATAGGCGACGTACATGCCGTAGCCGATCAGCGTGATCGCGATCGTCGACGCGAGGCTGTGTCCGCCGTCGTGGATCTCGAACCCGAGGAACATGTACGAGAATCCCGCGACGAACGTCGTCCAGAGACCCATGAAGTGCCACATCGGACGGCGGCGATGGAGCGGCACGATGCCGGTGCCGGCGGTCGAGTAGTCGTGGCTGATCGACTCGTCGAGCGTCGTGCGCTCGTACGCGAGATCGCGGCGCAGCTCCTCGACGTCGTGGGCGATCTCTTCCCGCGGATGGTCCGTCATGACGTCACTCCTCGCTCGCAGGCCGGATGGCCGTTGAGTCTAGGAATCGCTGCGGACGAAAACCAGTCCCGCGGCGCCTCGTGCTCGTCGGGTCGTATGTGACGGAACCCGCACGGCTTCGTCACGGCTTAAAACGGGGGGTACTCCCCGTTGTCGGTTGCGGTCGCGGTTCGGCGAGGCGCGGCCGGCGGGGGCGTCGGGCGCGAAACGTGCGCTCGTTGCGGGCTTTTGCGTGACGAAAGTCGTACGACTTCGTCAGCGAATACAACGGAGGGTCATCCCCGTCAGCCGAGCGCGGCGCGCAGCGTCTTCGGCCGCTCCGTCTCGATCTGCCGGCGGATCATCGGCGCGACGAGCGGCTCCACGACTCGCATGAAGCCCTTCATCGTGAGCTCGATCTCGCAGCTGACCTCGGTCGACGAGTCGCCCGCCGGCGCGAAGCGGAAGACGACATGCGCGTCCGTCCGCGGGTTGCGCGCGTCGAAGCCGAGCGTGCGTGGACGGTCGTACGCGTCGATCGTCGTCACGTAGTGGCCGACGCGCGCGTAGTCCTCCTCCCAGGTCGTGCCGAGGCCGACCGGCCCGTCGCTCGTCCGCCGCACGTTCGAGGCGTCGGGGTTCCACTCGGGCTCGTTCGCGAGGTCGGCCAGATAGTCGAAGGTCTCCTCGACCGGCCGGTGCACCGTCGTCGTCCAGCTGCCGCGGATCACGGCGTCACCGCCGCTCGCTCCGGCTGCAGCTCCTCGCCGAAGCGCGCCCGGGCGACGAAGCGGCCGACACCCGGCGAGGCGACGAGCTCGTCACGCTCGACGAGCACCTGCCCGCGCAGCAGCACGACCTCGGGCGCGCCCGTCACCTTCGTGCCCTCGTACAGGCTGTAGTCGGCCTTCGAATGGTGCGTCGACGCGGAGATCGTGACCTCCTTCTCCGGGTCGAAGACGACGAGGTCGGCATCGGAGCCGACCGCGACCGTCCCCTTCCGCGGATAGAGGCCGAAGAGCCGTGCCGGGTTCGTCGCGAGCAGCTCGACCATGCGGTTCAACGAGATCCTCCCGGCGCGCACGCCGAACTCGTGGATCATCTTCAGCCGGTCCTCCAGCCCCGGCCCGCCGTTCGGGATCTTCGAGAAGTCGTCGCGGCCGAGCGTCTTCTGCCCGTCCCAGAGGAACGCGCAGTGGTCGGTCGAGATCGCCGACAGCTCGTCGTTCCGCACCGCGGTCCAGAGCACGTCCCAGTTCGAGGAGTCGCGCACCGGCGGCGAGTAGACGTACTTCGCCCCTTCGAAGTTCGGCTTCGAGATGTCGTCCAGCGAGTTGAAGAAGTACTGCGTGCACGTCTCGCCCCACACGTCCCAGCCCTTCGCGCGTGCGCGCGCGATCGGCTCGACCGCCTCGCGGCAGGTCACGTGCACGACGTACAGCGGCGCCCCGGCGAGATGCGCGAGCTGGATCGCGCGGTTCGTCGCCTCGCCCTCGGCCTCGGGCGGCCGCGTCAGGGCGTGGTAGAGCGGCTCGGTGTTCCCTGCGGCGAGCGCCTCTCGGACGAGCAGATCGACGACGTCGCCGTTCTCGGCGTGCACCATCACGAGCGCGCCGCTGCGCGCCGCGACCTCCATCGCGCGGTAGAGCGTCTCGTCGTCGACCATCAGCGCACCCTTGTACGCCATGAAGAGCTTGTACGAGGTGATCCCCTGCTCGGGGAGCGACGCGAGCTCCTCGAGCGTGCCGCCGTTCTCCAGGTCGGTGATCGCCATGTGGTAGCCCATGTCGATCACCTGCTTGCCGTTCGCCTTGCTCCGCCATTCGTCGAGGGCCTGCGCGAACGTCGCGCCTTGCGGCTGGATCACGAAGTCGACGTGGCAGGTCGTGCCGCCGAACGCGGCGGAGATCTGGCCGGACTCGACGTCGTCGATCGTCACGGTCCCGCCGAACGGCATGTCGAGGTGCGTGTGCGGGTCGACGCAGCCCGGCAGCACGTACTTGCCGGTCGCGTCGATGACGCGGTCGGCGGCTACATCGAGGTCGAGCCCGATGAGGGAGATCCGCTCGTCTTCGACGAACACGTCGGCGACGTAGTCGTCGGCTGCGGTGACGACACGACCACCTTTGATCAGCAACGACATGAGCGGATCTCCCTTCTGTTCGCGTCTACTGTCCGCCTGCGACGATCTTGACGGCGATCGGCTTGTAGCTGCGGCCGAGCACGTCGATCCCCTTCACATGGTCCTTCAGGTACTGCAGCGCGGCCTTCGCGACCTGCGGGTCGTACGACTTCAGCGACGCCGGGTGCTTGATCCCGCCGTACTTGAGCGAGATCGCCGCCGTCTGCTTGAAGGCCGCCGGGCTCATGATCCCGATGCCGAGCTTGCTCGGCCAGATGAGCTTGTTGATCTCGTTCATCTGCCAGAGCTGGTGGCCCTTGCCGAGCGTCGGGCCGTTCGCGAGCACGATGTTCGTGCACTGCTGCACGTGGTCACGGCAGTAGATCCAGCCGCGATCCGAGGCCGCGATGAAGCGCTCGGCGACATCGCGGTTCGAGTTGAGCCAGTCCTGCGTGGTGAAGAGGCCGTCCTCGAGCATCGCCGTTCCCTGCGACTGCATCGGGATGATGTTCAGGTCGGCCTTCGTGTAGAGCTTGCCCGTCGCGGGGTTCATCGTCTCGAGCACCTGCGCGAGCTCGTTGTAGGTCATCGCGGCTGCAGCCTGGATCTTGTGCTGCAGGAACGCGTTCATGTCGAAGGGCTGGTTGAAGATCTTCACGCCCTTGTTCTTCGTCGGGTCCATGCCGTGCTTCGTGAGCGCGGCGAAGAGCTCGAACTGGTTGCCGCAGCACCACACCCCGACCGTCTTGTCTCGCATCGCTGCGATCGAGTTGATGCCGCTCGACTTCCAGGCAATCTCGAGCATCCCGGACTTCGAGAACATCTGCGCGATGTTCACGAGGTTCGTGCCCGTGTCGCGCGCCGCGAGCAGGCTCGGCAGCCAGTCGACACCGATCTGCGCCTGACCGCTCGCCACGACCTGCTCGGGCGTGATGCTCGGGCCGCCGACCTTCAGCTTCACGTTGAGGCCGAAGTCCTTGTAGTAGCCGAGCTTCGCCGCCGCGTAGTAGCCGGCGAACTGCGCCTGCGTCACCCACTTCAACTGCAGGGTGACGTTGTCGAGCTTCTGCGCGCGCGGCGCCGCCTTCGCCGTGCCGAACCCTGCCCAGAGGGAGACCGCCAGCGCGACGACCGCGACCAGCGCTCCCAACCACCTCTTACGACCCATCCAGCTGCCCCTTTCTGTTTCGCTCATGCCCCTGCTGTCTCCACCCGCGGCTGCCACCGGGTGGCGAGGCGCTCCGCCAGCGCTACCGCCAGATAGAAGCCGATTCCGAAGATGCACGCAATCACGATCTCCGCCCACGCCTTCTCGAACTGGAAGAGCGAGGCGTCCTGGTTGATGTTCGCTCCGAGCGACTCGAGCGAGCCGCCGTAGTACTCGCCGACGATCGCGCCGATCATCGCGAGCACGCTCGCCACGCGCAACGCGGTGAAGAGGAACGGCAACGCCGTCGGGATGCGCACGAGCCGGAACACGGTGAGCTCGCCGACCGCGTAGGACCGCATCAGCTCGAGCTGCTGCGGCTTCACCGAGCGCAGCCCGCGCACGACGTTCACGAAGACCGGGAAGAAGCAGAGCACCGCGGCGATCACCATCTTCGACGTCTTCGTCAGCGGATCGAACCACGCGTTCGTGATCGGAGCGAACGCGATGATCGGGATCGCGTTCGCCGCGATCGCATACGGCATCAGCGCCTTTCCGAGCAGATTCCAGCGCGCGACGACAAGGGCGAGCAGCGCGCCGGCGCCGCAGCCGATCGCGAAGCCGCCGAGCGCCTCCTGGAACGTGAACCAGCCCTCGTGCCAGAGCGCGCTCTGGTTGTCGCGGAACGCGCTCCAGATCGCGTCCGGGGCGGGCAGGAGGAACCGCTGCACGTGCAGCCCCTTCACGATCGCCTCCCAGAGCCCGATCACCGCTGCGGCGACGACGAGCGCGGGCGCCCAGTCGGCCGTGCGGCGGACGGTGACGGTCATGCCGGCACCTCGATCAGACCGCCGAGATGCAGCGCCTCGCGCACCTCGGTCGCGAGCTCGAAGAAGCGCGGCTGCTCGCGCGTCGCAGCCGTGCGCGGCTGCGGCAGGTCGATCGGGATCACCTTCGAGATGCGGCCCGGCCGCGCGGACATCACGACGACGCGCGTCGACAGGAACACGGCCTCGGCGATCGAGTGCGTGACGAAGACGACGGTCGAGCCGCTCGCCTCCCAGATCTGCAGCAGCTCCGCGTTCAGCCGCTCGCGGGTCATCTCGTCGAGCGCGCCGAACGGCTCGTCCATCAGCAGCAGCGCCGGCTCGAACGAGAGCGCGCGCGCGATCGCGACGCGCTGCTGCATGCCGCCCGAGAGCTGCCACGGATGGTGGTCGGCGAAGCCGCGGAGCTCGACGAGGTCGAGCATCTCGGCGACGCGGCGGGTGCGGCGCTCACGGTCCCAGCCCGCGAGCTCGAGCGGGAGCGCGACGTTCTTCGCGACGGTGCGCCAGTTGTAGAGGACCGGATCCTGGAAGACGATTCCGTAGTCGTGGTCGCGGCGCGCCTGCCGCGCCGGCTTGCCGTTCACCACGGCCGCGCCGCTCGACGGCTCGATCAGGTCGCCGATGATGCGCAGGAGGGTCGACTTGCCGCAGCCCGAGGGCCCGATCAACGAGACGAACTCGCCCTGTTCGATGTCGAGGTCGATCCCCTGCAGCGCGAGCGTGCCGCCCGCGAACTCCTTGCTCACGTTCTTGACGGCGACGACGCTCATGCCACGTGCTCCGGCGCGCGCCGCACGACGAGCTTCTCGACGCCGACGACGACGAGGTAGAACGCGATGCCGAGCAGCGCGGCGATCAGGTTCGTCGCCCAGAGGTTCTGCGGCTGGAAGCTGTAGTACTGGGCGAAGTTGAGGATCGCGCCGCCGAGGCCCCCCGCGATCGACGACGGCGACTCGCCGATGATCGCGCCGACGATGCTGGCGGTCGCCGACACCTTCAGCGCGGTGAAGAGGTACGGCAGCGCGGTCGGGAAGCGGAGCTTCCAGAGCACCGTCCAGCGGTTTGCCGCATACGAGCGCATCAGCTCGACCGCGCGGTGGTCGGCGGCCTGCAGGCCGCGCAGCGTCGCGATCGCGACCGGGAAGAACGTCAGGTACGACGCGATCACGGCGACCGAGATCCACGCGGTCACGTGCACCGACGTGAACCAGATGACGACCATCGGCGCGATCGCGAGGATCGGCACCGTCTGCGAGGCGACGACGTAGGGCAGGAAGCCGCGCTGCAGCATCCGCGAATGGGCGAGGATCGCACCGAGCGCGAAGCCGCCGACCGCGCCCATCGCAAAGCCGAGCGCGGCCTCGCGGGCGGTGAAGGCCGCCGCCTTGAGCAGCGTCACGACGAGCAGCGGCGCCTCGGGATTCGGGCGCTTGAACAGGGCCTCGAGCATCGAGTGGATGTGCGGCATCGAGGTCGCGTCGATCGTGAACGGCCACGTCCAGCCGTAGTGGATCCCGAGCGCGCGCACGCCCTCCCACAGCCCCCAGAGCACGCCGAGGACTGCGAGCAGGAGCAGCGCTCGTCGTGCGGCTCGACTGACCCCGACGGCCCGGACCACGGGCCGTTCGACTGCGACAGACGTCACCCGCATCGTTCTAACACAGTGGTTACGCTCGCGCCATGGCCCTCAACCCGAGCCGGACGGTCGCCGAGCTGGAGGAACTGCGCGCGCTCACCGGTGACGAGAACGGCGCCCAGCGGGTCGCCTGGACCGAGACCTGGGCGCGGGCACGCGAGTGGCTGCGAGAGAAGGTCGCGCCGACGGGCGCCGCCGAGGAGGTCGACGAGGCGGGGAACCAGTGGTTCACGCTGCCCGGCGCGTCGGAGCGCGCGCTCCTGATCGGGGGCCACATCGACTCGGTGCCGAACGGCGGCTGGCTCGACGGCTGCCTCAACGTCATGGCGGGAGTCGAGGTGCTGAGGCGGCTCGCCGACGACGGCACGCCGCCGCTCACGGTGCGGCTCGTCAACTGGGCCGACGAGGAGGGCGCGCGCTTCGGCCGCTCGCTCTTCGGCTCCTCCGCCGCGGCCGGCTCGATGGCCGACCAGGAGGAGCTGCGGCAGCGTCGCGACGCGAACGGGGTCGCGCTCCCCGACGCGCTGCGCGAGCACGGCGTCGACCTCGACCGCGCGCTCGACGCGCGCGCGCAGCTCGAGAACGCCGCGGCGTATCTCGAGCTGCACATCGAGCAGGGGCCGGTGCTCGAGTCGCTCGACCTGCCCCTCGGAGTGGTGCTCGGCACGTTCGGCGTCGAGCGGCATCTCGTCACGTGGCGGGGCCAGGCCGCGCACGCCGGCTCGACGCCGATGGACAAGCGGCGCGACGCGCTCGCCGGTGCTGCGAAGCTCGCGCTCGAGATCCGCCCGATTGCGGCCGAGGTCGGCGACGGCGCCGTGTGCACGTCCGGCGGCGTCGTCTGCAAGCCGGGGATCGTCACGTCGGTCGTCGAGACCGCGGAACAGCTGCTCGACCAGCGCCACTTGAACGCCGACTCGCTCGCGCGGCTGCTCTCGCTCGCGCGCGAGGCGAGCGAGCGGTTCGCGCGCGAGGAGGACGTCGAGGTCGAGTGGGAGCGGATCTGGTCGATCGAGCCGATCCTCTTCGACGAGCGGCTGATCGAGCTGGCGGACGAGTCGATCCGCGAGGTGTCGGGCACGTCGCACCGGCTGCCGAGCGGCCCCCTCCACGACGCCGCCGAGGTTGCGCGCGCGGGAATCCCGACGGTCATGCTCTTCGTTCAGTCCCTGAGAGGGCTTTCGCATACGCAGCTCGAGGACACGAAGTCCGAGCACCTCGAGCTGTCGGTGCAGGCGCTCGACCGGCTGACGACGAAGACACTGGAGGCATTGGCGTGACCACGTTGTTCGGGGAGGAGCATGTCCGCCGCTACCGCGAGACGGACGGCGAGGAAGGACACATCTGGCGCGAGGGGTCGACGATCCTGCTGCTGACGACGACGGGCAGGAAGACCGGGAACGAGACGACGACGCCGCTGATCTACGGCATGGACGGCGACAATCCGGTGATCGTCGCGTCGAAGGGCGGCGCGCCGGCGCATCCCGGGTGGTACCGCAACATCGAGAAGCAGCCCGAGGTCGGCGTGCAGATCCTGGGCGACCGCTTCCGCGCACGTGCGCGCGTCGCGCAGGGCGAGGAGCGCGAGCGGCTGTGGCGGATGATGAACGAGATCTGGCCGCACTACGACGAGTACGCGCAGAAGACGGAGCGCGAGATCCCGGTCGTCGTGCTCGAGCGCGCATAGACCGGATCGGCGGCATCTCCGTCGGCGTCGCCGTCGGCTGGAACATCGCGGTGATCGGGCCGGTCGCGACCCGGCTCTCCCACGTCTACAGCGTCGGGCTGACGGTCGTCCTGCTCTTCGTCACGGTGCAGTTCGTGCTGCACATGCTGATGCAGGTGCCGGGCGGGCGCGCCGCCGATCGCATCGGCGCGCGCACGAGCGCGCTGCTCGGGCTCACGCTGATCGTCGCCGGCAACGGCATCTGCACGGTCGCTCCGCACGCCTGGCTCGGCTTCCTCGGCCGCGCGGTCGTCGGCGTCGGCACCGGCTTCGCATTCGTCGGCGGCAGCGACTACATCCGGGCACGCGGCGGCACGCCGTTCCTGCAGGGCCTCTACGGGGGCGGCTCCGTGCTCGCGCCGGGGATCGCCGTGGCGGCGATCCCGCCGCTCACCGACGCCTTCGGCTGGCGGGCGCCGTTTCTCAGCGCGATCGCCGTCGGCGCCGCCTGCTTCGCGCTGCTCGCGCTCGCGCCGCCGACCGGCGGTCAGGCGCGCCACGCAGGCGAGCGCCTCGACGCCGCGCTCTTCCGCGACCGGCACCTGTACCGGCTGGCCGCGATCCATGCGATGTCGTTCGGCTTCAGCGTGGTCGTCGGCAACACGGTCGTGACGCTGCTCGAGCACCACGGCCACTCGAAGCGCGCCGCCGCGATCGCCGGCTCGCTCACGCTGCTGCTCGGCTTCTTCACGCGCGTCGGCGGCGGCCCGCTGCTCCGCCGCCGCGACGCGGCGCGCTGGGTCGCCGCGAGCCTCGTGCTCGGCGGTGCGGGCGCGATCGTCCTCGCGCTGCCGCTCCCGTACGGGGTGCTCGTCGTCGCCGCGGCTCTCGTCGGGCTCGCGGCCGGCGTCCCGTTCGCGATGGCGTTCACCGGCGCCGCCCGCGCGCGGGCGGAGGCGCCGGGCGCCGCCGTCGGCTTCATCAACGCCTGGGCGTCGCTCGTGATCGTCGGCGGCACGCCGCTCGTCGGCCTCACCTTCTCGCTGCCCGGCGACGGCCGCATCGGCTTCGTCGCGCTCGGCGCGCTCGCCGCGTGCGCAGCGCTCGCTACCCCTCGCTAGCGACCGGATTCGTCAGCGAGCCGATCCCCTCGACGCGCACCTCGACGACGTCGCCGTCCCGCAGCGCGACCTTGGGGTCGCGCGCCCAGCCGACGCCGGACGGCGTGCCCGTCAGGATCAGATCGCCGCGTTCGAGCGTGAAGAGGATCGACGCGTAGGCGACGAGGTACGGGACGTCGAAGATGAGGTCGCTCGTCGAGCCGTCCTGCATCGTCTCGCCGTTCAGGATCTGCATCACGCGCAGGCCCGAGCCGTCGCCGAGCTCAGACACGGGCACCGGCTCCTCGGGGCCGACGGGGCAGAAGGTCGCGAAGTTCTTGCCGCGGAACCACTGGCCGTCGCCCGCGTACTGGATGTCGCGCGCGCTGACGTCGTTCGCGCAGACGTAGCCGGCGACGTGGTCGAGCGCGCGCTCCCGCGAGACGCGCCGCGCCGGCTTGCCGATCACGACCGCGAGCTCCGCCTCGGCGTCGACGTGCGACGACTCCGGCGGCAGCAGGATCGTGTCGCCGTCGCCGATCACGGTCGCGTCGAACTTGCCGAAGAGCGTCGGCTCCTCCACCGTCCGGCCGCGCATCTCGGCGAGGTGGCTGCGGTAGTTCTGGCCGACGCAGACGATCTTCACGGGCGAAGCCTACGGCGATAGGCTTCGCGGCGATGGACTTCGGCGTCACCGTCCTGCCGGATCCGCCGTTCTCCCGCTGGCTCGAGCTGATCCAGCTGGCGGAGCGGCACGGCTTCGGCTACGCCTGGACGTACGACTCGCACGTCCTCTGGCAGGAGTCGATCCCGATGCTCGCGGTCGCGGCGCGCGAGACCTCGAAGATCAGGCTCGGGCACTTCGTCACGAATCCGGCGACGCGCGAGCCGACGGTGATCGCGAGCTCCTACGCGACGCTGCACGACCTCTCCGACGGCCGCATGGCGATGGGCATCGGGCGCGGCGACTCCGCCGTCCGCTTCATCGGGCGCCAGCCGATGAAGGTGGCCGACTTCGAGCGCTCGACCGCGATGATCCGCGACTTCATGAACGGCCGCGAAGTGCGCTGGAACGACAAGGACCTGCAGCTGAAGTGGGTGCGCCCGGAGCTGCCCGAGATCCCGATGTGGATCGCCGGCTACGGGCCGAAGGCGCTCGCGGTCGCGGGTCGCGTCGCGGACGGCGTGATCATCCAGCTCGCCGACCCGGAGATCATCAGCTGGATCATGGACACCGCGCGCAAGGCGGCGGAAGAGGCGGGTCGCGACCCGGCGCAGCTCAAGTGCATCGTCGGCGCGCCGAGCCACGTCACCGACGACCTCGCCGACGCGCGCGAGCAGGTGCGCTGGTTCCCCGCCATGGTCTCGAACCACGTGATGGATCTGATCGAGCGGTACGGCGCCGACGGCAGCTCCGTGCCGAAGGCGCTCACCGACTACGTCCAGGCGCGCAAGTTCTACGACTACAACGAGCACTCGCGCGTCGGCGCGAAGCACGGCGAGTTCGTCACCGACGAGATCTGCGATCGCTTCTGCGTGCTCGGCACGACCGAGCAGATCAAGACGAAGCTGCGCGAGCTCGAGGGCGTCGGCGTCGACCAGTTCAACATCTATCTGATGACGCACGGGCAGGAAGAGACGCTGCAGGCGTTCGGCGACGAGGTCATCCCCGAGCTCGCCGGCGTCACCGCTTGATTCCGCTTCGCGCGCTCCTCGAGATCCGACAGGCACTGCCGCTTGCGTTCTCGCCCGACGGCACGCGGCTCCTCCTCGGCTCGAACCTGCCCGGAACGCAGCAGCTGTACGAGGTTCCGGCGCGCGGCGGCGACCTCGAGCAGCTGACGGACCTCGAGGAGCCGGTCGAGGGGCTCTACCTGCCCGACGGCCGCGTGCTCGTCGAGATCGACGAGGGCGGCAACGAGCGGACGCAGCTGCACGTGCTCGACGGCGGCGAGCTCGAGCCGCTCGTCGTCGACCCGGCGTTCGTCCACCGCACGCCGTGCGTCGGCGGCGGTGTCCTCGCCTACGCGACGAACCGGCGCAACAACGTCGACTTCGACGTCGTCGCGCGCGACGTCGCGACGGGCGACGAGCGCACCTTCGAGCTCGAGGGAAGCAACACGATCTTCGCCGTCTCGCCCGACGGCCGCTACGTCGCCGTCGACCGCGTCGGCGACCGGAGCGGCGACAACTCCCTCTGGCTGTGCGACCTCGAGACGGGCGAGGTCTCGAACTCCACGCCTCACGACGGGGCCTCGGAGTACGACACGCCGGCATGGCTCGACGGGCGGCTCGTCTACGCGACGAACGAGGGGCGCGACACGTTCGCGATCGCGTGCGACGGGAAGATCGTCCACGCGTCCGAGTGGGATCTGCTCTGCGCGGCCGACGACGCCGGTCGGAGCCTGCTCGTCGTCGCGAACGAGGACGGCTTCTTCCGGCTGACCCTCCTCGACCCGACGAGCTTCGAGCCCCGCGAAGACGTGCCGCTGCCGGGGCGCGGCGTCGTCGAGGCGCCCATCTTCTCGCCCGACGGCTCGCTGCTCGCGTTCTCGTTCTCGAGCCCCGTCGAGCCGCGCGACGTCTACGTCTACGACCTCGACGCGCGCAGGCTCACGCGGCTGACCGAGAGCCCGCGGCAGGTCGACACGGCGCACCTCGTCGAGCCGACGCTCCACCGCTTTGCGAGCTTCGACGGCGAGTCGATCCCCGTGTTCCTGTTCGAGCCGCCGGGCGAGGGGCCGTTCCCCGTCGTCGTCACGGTGCACGGCGGCCCGGAGTCGCAGTGGCTGCCGTGGTTCGCGCCGAGCTTCGCGCCGTTGACGCAGCACCTCGTCTCGCGCGGCTACGCCGTCGCCGCTCCGAACGTGCGCGGCTCGACCGGGTACGGCAAGCGCTATCAGGCGCTCGACGACGTCGAGAAGCGGCTCGACTCCGTGCGTGACCTCGCGTCGCTCCACGCGTGGCTCGACGCTCGGCCGACGATCGACGGCGCGCGGGCGGTCGTCTACGGCCGCTCGTACGGCGGCTACATGGTGCTCGCCGCCCTCGCGTTCCAGCCCGAGCTCTGGGCGGCCGGAATCGAGGCGGTCGGAATCTCGAGCCTCGTCACCTTCCTGCAGAACACCTCCGACTACCGCCGCGCGCAGCGCGAGCGCGAGTACGGCTCGCTCGCGCACGACGCCGATTTCCTGCGCGACGCGTCGCCGATGACGCATATCGACTCGATCCGTGCGCCGCTCTTCATCCAGCACGGTCGGAACGACCCCCGGGTCCCGGTGACGGAGTCCGAGCACATCCACGCGGTGCTGACCGAGAAGGGCATTCCCTGCGAGCTCCTGATCTTCGAGGACGAGGGCCACATGGTGGAGAAGCTCTCGAACCGGATCGAGACGTTCACGCGCATGGTCGATTTCCTCGACCGCGTGCTGCCCTCCTAACCGTGCGCGTACGGGTAGAGCGGCTCCGACCGCGCCCATTCGCCGCCGCTCACACGGCCGCGCACGTCGTCGAAGACGGCGACGAACGGTACGTGCTGCGGATCGACGCCCTCGACGAAGATCCCCTCGTACACGTGCTCGTTCGAGCTCGGCGGCGGGTCGATCGCGTCGACGATCTGCGGCAGCGAGTGCGTGAAGTCGAGGTACTGCGACGTCTCGAGAACGATGTCGGGCGCCGGCTGCCGGCCGTGCCGCCAGACGACCGACTCGATCTTGAACACGTGCGCGACGGCCTGGCTGCGCAGTCGCGCGAGGAGGACGCGCGGCGGCGGCGTCGGGAAGCGGTGCGTCGCGTCGAGGCCTGCGTTCGCGTGCAGCGCGGTGAGCCAGCCGCGGCGCGCGGCTCGCAGCTCCGCGCGCGCCTTCGCGGGACCGACGGGGACGCACGTCTGCGAGACGTCGCGGCAGATGCCGGCCTCGAGCACGCTCGACGCACCGCCGCCGCCGCATCCCGCGGTGACGAGCGCGAGACATGCGAGCGCGAGCGTGCGGCGCATGCAGGGAGCGTACGCCGGGCCCGGTACCATGGCGCGGCCAAGGCGCCTTGGCCGAGTGGTTAGGCAGCGGCCTGCAAAGCCGTTTACAGCGGTTCGACTCCGCTAGGCGCCTCTCCTGGGTTCTGTCGGTCGTGCTGCTACCGGATCGCGCCGGCGACGACGAGCCGCCAGGCGAGACCGGAGCAGGCGCGCAGCGGGAACATCCGCCTGAACTGTGCCGCAGTCATGCCCTGAGGATGGCGCGCCCGGGCCGCTTCACGGAATCGCCCGGGTGGTGGTTCCGTCCGCTACTTCACTAGGGAAGCGCGGGATTCGACTCGTGCGTCACCTTCATGCTCTTGATCGAGTCGAGCTTCGGATAGTGCTTGTCGAGCCAGGCGTTTCCCTCGGTCATCATCTCGGACTGGTGCGAGGTCGGCTGGTCGGAATAGCCGCTGTAGAGCCTGTCGACGACGTCCATTCCGGTGACGACGTCGCCGAAGGGCGCGAACCCCTGCCCCGAGAGCTGGGTGTTGTTCACGAGGTTGATGAAGATCTGGGTCGTCCGCGTGTTCGGACCCGCCGACGCGAAGGTGACCGCGCCGCGGTTGTTCGGGACGGTCGGCTGGTCGTCGGGGATCGTTGCGTTCTTCCACGCCGCCGAGACCTTCGGGTCGCCGCTGATGCCGAACTGGACGACGAAGTTCGGGACGACGCGGAAGAACTTCACGTCGCTGAAGAAGCCGCCCTTGACGAGGTTGTAGAAGCGGTCGGCGGCGTTCGGCGCCCACGTGCGGTGGACGTCGATCGTGAAGTCGCCCTTCGTCGTCACGACCTGCACCGTGTAGAGCTGCGGCGCCTTCGCGTTCAGCTTGGACGGGTGGAGGAGCTGCGCGTCCGAGCTCGAGCTCGAGCCGCCTCCGCCGCCGCAGCCGGCGAGCACGGCGATCGCTGCGAGCGGAGCGATGAGAGCTGCACGACGCACGGCGTGCAGGCTAGCCGCTCGCGATAGGCTGGCGCGGATGAGGACGGTCGCGGTCGCAGGGCTGCTGCTCGCGCTCTTGCCCGCCGCCGCGGGAGCATCGCCGTCTCAGCGCGGCTTCGCATTCGGGCGCGTCGGCGGCAACATCCGCCCGTTCACCGTGACGATCCGAAACGACGGGACCGTGCGCGCGAGCGGCGCAGCGCACGTCGGCCGCAAGCTGCTGACGCAGCTGCAGCTCGCGTCGCTCAACCGCACCGCCGCCGAGGCGGGCTTCACGAGCCTGCCCGCGGTCACCGCGTGCCCCCGTACGCTGCCGGACATCGCAGCGACCTACGTTCGCGTCGGCCCGCACACGTCGCGCGTGCACGGCACGTGCCTCGCGCCGTACCAGCGCGTCTACAACGCGCTCGTGCACATGGTCAGGCTGACCTTCTAGAGGTTCCGCCGCCAGAAGAGGAAGCCGAGCGGCACGACGCCGGCGAGAACGAACCACGGCGCGAGCGAGACGCGCGCATACGAGTTGACGTGAGTCTCCGTTCCGGCGCGGCCCACGGCGTCGCGCGACGCGCGGATCGCGCCGGCGAGGTCGTTCTCTGCAAAGGGCTTCGGACCTCCCGTGAGCTCCGCGACCTGCGCGAGCGCGGCCGTGCTCGTCGGGTCGGCGACGTACCCGGGCAGGGCCCTCCCGTTCCGGTAGATGCGCTCGCCGGGTGCCCAGACGTGCACGAACACCGGTGTCACGCGACGTTGCAGGCTCAGCCGCAGGAGCGGCGAGATCTTCGTCGCCTCGCCGTCGGTGAAGACGACGACGAGCCGCCGCTGCACGCTCGACGAGTAGAAGTGCGAGTTGACGAGCGGGATGAGCGCGTCGAAGGTCGTCGCACGCTCGCGATACGCCTGGCTCGGCGGCGGCGAGTCGATGTGCACCGACTGGTCGATCGTCCGGTCGAAGAGCGTCTGGTCGGTCGTGGGGAGGAGGTTCGGGAGCGCGCGGTCCGTCATCGACGCGATCCCCATCGGCACGTCCGGCAGCGCCGACTGCAGACGCACCGCGAGCTTCTTCGCCCGCATGAGGCGTGTCGCCTTGCCGGGGCCGCCCGACGCCTCCATCGAGAGCGACGTGTCGAGGACGACGAACGCCTGCGCGTCCGCACGCTCGCTCACGAGCTGCTGTCGCACGACGACGGGCTGCGCCGCCGCGACCGCCACGAGCGCCGGAAGCAGCACGAGGGCGAGCACGACGGGGACGAGGGCACGGCGCGACGGCGCGGCGAGGCGGAGCAGCCGCCGGATCCGCTCCGCGCGGCGCTCGGCGAGGACGAGCGCGCCGAGCGGGACGGCGGCGACGAGGACGAACAGCCCGTCGAGCGGCGTCAGGAACGAGACGCCGAGGACGCCGAGCATCAGTAGCCCGATCCCTGCTGTCCGCCGCCCTGGCCCTTCCCGAAGCCGTAGCCGCTGCGCGCATCCCTCCCCAGCCGGCTCTCGCCCGGGTTCGTGATGCGGAGGACGAGCTCGAGGTTCTCCTTCGCGTCGCGATTGCCGGGATCGATCTCGATCGCGTCCTGGAAGAACTGGGCGGAGCGCGCGAGCGTCTGGGCGACCGCCGACGGGTCCTGCGACACCGACGGCGCGGTCACGACGAGGACCCCGAGCAGGTTCGCCGCATTCGAGCGCTGCGCCGCGTTCGGCGCGCTCGCCATCAGGTGCTGGAGCTTGTCCTGTGCGGCTGCGCGCAGCGTGGGCGTGTCCTCGCGAACCTCCGGGTTGCTGCCGATCCTGCTGAACCAGAAGTACTGCAGCGCGTGCCGGTAGCGGAGCGTCGAGCGCGTGCCGATGATCAGCGACGCGGGATCGCCGGGAAGGATCGTGCTCGGCTGCCAGAGATCCTTGTGCGTCGGCAGCGCGCGGAACCGCACGTCGTCCCTGCGAATCGTCGCCCGCCACGTGCCGGCGTCGACCGCGAGCAGCACGAGCACCGTCGCGATGCCGGCGCAGAGGATCGCGAGGAGCGCGAGGCGGTGGCGACGGAGCACGCGTCTCATCCGGTCGCCGCCTTCACCTCGAGGCGTGCGTTCAGCCGCTCGTTCCCGGCGAGGAGCGCGACGAGCAGGAGCCCGAGCAGGATCAGCTGCCAGGGGGACGGCGCGCGCACCGGCTGTGCGTGACGCGTCGCCGTGTGGGTGAACACGCTCGGCGCGACGAAGGCGTTGCCGCCGAAGAGCGCGCCGAAGAGATGGACGTCGGCGATCGTCGGGAAGAGCGGCACGATGCGCACGGGGATGTGCTGTGAGCGCAGGAGGATCGCCTCCTGCTCCAGCGCGCCCTCGTCGGCGTTCGAGTCGTCGAGGTCGCTGACGAGCAGGATCGAGCCGCAGGTGATGTGGGCCCGCCGCAGCGCGACGCGGGCGGCCTCGAGCCCCGTCGCGATCTTCGTTCCGCCGGAGAACGTGTCCCACGGCGTCTCGCCGAAGACCGGTGTGCTGCCGTAGAACCGGAGCGGTGTGAAGAAGGGGATGAACTGCTGCAGCGCACCCGGCGGCGAGTTCGGCGGCAGGAGCTCGTAGCCCGTGTCCGAGAACATCACGAGCCCGATCGACTCGTTTGCGTTCACGATCCCGCGCAGCGTCGTCGCGACGCGCGCATACGTCGGGCCGGAGATGCTCGCCGACATGTCGAGCGCCACGACGCCGGTGCACGTGCCCTGCGGGAAGACCGCTGCGCGTCCGGCTCCCGCGGAGCGCGCGACGCCGAAGAGCAGAGCGACCGTGCCCGCGAGCGCGAGCGCGAGCACGATGCGGATCGCCGCGGTCCGCTGAGCGTGCGGGCGCAGCTCGCCGAGGTCGGCCGAGGCGACGGCAGGCGACCGGCGGAGCGTGCGGAACCTCACGCGTCGGCCTCCTGCGTCTCGCGCGCCTGCTCGGCGAACTCCTCGACCTCTTCGTCCTCCGGCGTGCGCGCCGACCACGCGAGCTCGCGGGCGACCCGGGTCAGCTCGTCGGCGCGCTCGACTCCGAGCTCGCCGGCGACGCGCTCGAACGCCTTCCGCTGCAGCGTCTCGTCGCCGTGCTCGTGCGCGTAGCGGAGCACGGCCAGCGCGCGCTCGAGCGTCGAGGCCGAGTCCTCGTCGGCGATCGCCGCGCGCTGCGGGCGTACGAGCAGGTACCAGCGGCCGGCGAGCGCGAGCGCCGCGAGCCCGAAGAGGCCGGCGGCGGCGAGCGCGAGCCAGTAGAGGAGCGTGGGGGAGACGCGATAGGTCGGCGCCGCGACGGGTGTCAGGTCGATCCGCCAGTTGAGGCGGTTCGTCTTCTGCAGGAACGCGACGACGCCCGGGCTGATCTGCGAGTCGACCTCGACCGGCGGCCAGCTCGCGTCGATCCCGTACGCCGGCGTGTCGTTCGCCTTCAGGTACTCCACGTGCGCGGAAGGGAAGTGGAAGATGTGGAAGTGGTCGTTCGGCGACCGCGGCACGCACGGCGACGTGATGCAGCGGAGCGTCCACGTCCATGTCACCTGCGCGAACCGCCCGATGCGCACGCGCAGGATCGACGGCGGCTTCGTCGGCTCATATGGCTTGAACGACGCCCGCACGCGGAGACGCGTCGGGTCGACGAGGTGCGTGTCGGCGACGACGGCGACCTTTGCCGTGATCGAGTCGCCGAAGAGGTCGACGGTCGGCGTGATCGACGCGTACGCCTTGAACGGCAGGCCCTCGCCGATCGAGGACGACTTGTAGACCGGGAGCCCCGCGTGCGCGGCGGGGACCGCGGCGAGCGCCGCGAGCGCGGCGACGAGCGCGCGCTTCATGCCGCGCCCCGCCACATCTGGCGCAGGTCGGCCCAGCGCAGGAACGACGCGAGCATGCTGCCGAGGTCGTGCGAGTGCGCGACGACCGGCTCGAGCCCGAGCGCACGGAACGTCCGCACGAGCCCGTCCCAGCGCTCCTCGTGCGCCGCGCGCAGCCGCGCGGCCTCGCGCTCGGTCAGGTAGACCGGGTGGATGCGACCCGTCTCGGGCTCGGCGTAGGGAATCGTCAGGCCGCCGACCTCCGGGAAGCTCCGCTCCCAGATTGGGTCCTGAATCAGCACCGGCACGAGCTCCCAGCGGTGCTCGAGCGCCCGCTGCCACGACGCGGCGTCCGGCGGGACGAGGAAGTCCGAGAGGACGAAGACGAACGCTTGCGTCGGCAGCTCGCGTCGATGCTCCGCGAGGAAGTCGAGCCCGCGCGCGACGGTGTCGGCCGGCGCCCCGAAGTCGCGATCGAAGCGTCCGGGCTCGGACCGAGCCTCGCTGCGCGGCGCGAGCCAGAAGGGCTCGCCGTCGGCGTAGTCGAGGTAGCCCGTCAGGCTGCGCGCCGCGGTCGCGCTCTGCCCGATCAGGTCGATCGCCGCCAGCAGCGCCTGCGGCTTGTCGAGCGTGCGGAACGGAGACGCGCCGATCGACATCGACGGCCGCCGGTCCGCGACGACGACGACGCGCGGCGCCTCGTCTGCGAAGCGCTCCTTGACGATGAACTCGTCGCTCGCGCGCGCGGCCGACAGTCGCGCGGACGCGGCCCAGTCCATCCACGCGACGTCGTCGCCGGGGTGGTACTCGCGCGTGCTTGCGACGTCCGAGCCGACGCCGCGGCGGACGCTGCGGACGCCGCCGAACGCGAGGCCGACCACCCGCCGCCGCGGCACGAGCGGGAAGACCGTCGCCACTAGCTCACGCTGGCGGCCGGCACGTCGAGGTCGATGTCGAAGCCCGGCTTCGGCGCGACCTCGAAGCAGCGTACGCGCACGTCCTCCGTCGCGGCCGACCAGCCGCGGTCGCGGATCTCCGCGAGGAAGCTCGGCCGGAACAGCATGCGGTGCAGGAGGACCGGCACGAAGAGCTGCTCGACGTCCTCCGGCGTCACGTAGCGGCGGGAGTGCAGCACCGCCCAGGCGCGCGCGGCGCGGTTGAGCGCGAGCGTGCCGCGCACGGAGCTGCCGATCGCGACCATCTCGAGCTCGCGCGTCGCGCGGACGAGCTCGACGATCCAGCGCGCGACCGCCTCGTGGACGAAGACCGACGCGATCGAGGCGCGCAGCGTGGCGACCTCGGCGAGGTCGATCGCCGGCCGGAGCCGCCCGAGCGGGTGGCCGCCGAGCTGCTCGTCGACGATGCGCGCCTCGTCCTCCGCCTCCGGGTAGCCGAGCGTCGTCTTCAGGAAGAAGCGATCGAGCTGCGCCTCCGGCAGCGGGAACGTGCCCTCGTACTCGATCGGGTTCTGCGTCGCGAGCACGAGGAACGGGTCGTCGAGCCGGCGCGTCTCGCCGTCGACCGTCACCTGCTGCTCGGCCATCGCCTCGAGCAGGGCCGACTGCGTCTTCGGCATCGCGCGGTTGATCTCGTCGACGAGGACGACGTTCGCGAACACGGGCCCGGGCCGGAACTCGAAGTCGCGCTCCTTCTGGTTGAAGATCGAGAGGCCGGTGACGTCGGTGGGCTGCAGGTCGGGCGTGCACTGGATGCGGCTCGCGCGCGAGCCCTCGATCGAGCCGGCGATCGCGCGGGCGAGCACCGTCTTCGCCGTGCCGGGGACGTCCTCCAGGAGGGCGTGACCGCCGCACATGAGCGCCGCCACGACGAGCTTGATCTGCTCGCGCTTGCCGTGGACGACGGTCTCGATGTTGTCGAGGAAGCGCTCGGCGATCGCCGTCGCAGGTCCGAGCTCGTCAGTCGCCAATCCGTCCTCCATCGGTCTGGGCGGG
>Ga0070741_10002290_pt1 | contig 52397 bp, 49 predicted proteins | sample Coa_R1_4_FD_66440 | JGI IMG/M metagenome (GOLD analysis project Ga0070741, IMG submission 66440) | Surface soil microbial communities from Centralia Pennsylvania, which are recovering from an underground coalmine fire - Coalmine... | ecosystem: Environmental > Terrestrial > Soil > Unclassified ... | reverse complement strand
GAGTGGTTCTTCCGGTGTCCCTGCCAGGAGCAGGGGCCGGGCCGAGACCCTGCTTCTCGACCTCGTCCATACCGGGATCGCGAACGACTTCGAGCAAGTCGTATTTCCTAAGCATCCCGAATTGTCCGAGGTGAAGCGTGTGCTGGAGCGCGCAGGTGCGTTCTATGCCTCGCTGTCCGGGTCCGGTTCCGCGGTGTACGGCCTGTTTCGCACGCGGGAAGCTGCCAAAAAAGCGGCTTCGCGACTCGAGAAACTTGGCGTTCCGGCACAGGCGAGCACCACTCTGACCAGAGAGCAGTATTGGAAGCGGATTTGGACGTAAGTTTCGAGTTTCAGGTTTCGAGTTTCGAGTAAACTATGTGCTCCAACCGGTATTGCTCGAAACTCGCAACACGAAACTTGGAACTGAGTTACTGGGCCGTCGACTAATGGTAGGTCAAGTGCCTTTGGAGCACTTTGTCTAGGTTCGAATCCTAGCGGCCCAGCCAAAAACTAGTTCTCAGTTCCTGGTTCTCAGTTCTCGGCGCAAGATTGACCAGACTGAGAACTGAGAAACTGAGAACCGAGAACTGATATGGCCACTCTTGCGACAGCAACGGAGAAGAAGGCGACGATGAGCCCGGATGAGAAGCCCGAGCGCAAGCCGCAGCGTGCCCGCGTTGACGACAAGTTCAAGATCTTCTGCGGCACAGCCAACGAAGCCTTGTGCGAAGAAGTCTGCAACTTCCTCGGCATGCCGCGTGGCCAGGCCCGGGTCTCACGGTTCTCGGACGGGGAATGCTACCTGCAGATCCAGGAGAACGTCCGCGGCGCCGACGTTTTCCTGATGCAGCCGACCTGCGATCCGGTCGACGAGCACCTCATGGAGCTGTTGCTGATGATTGATGCCCTCAAGCGGGCGTCGGCACGGCGGATCACGGCGGTGATTCCGTACTTCGGCTATGCGCGCCAGGATCGCAAAGACAAGCCGCGCGTCCCGATCTCCTCGAAGCTGGTCGCGGATCTGTTGACTACGGCAGGAGCGGATCGTGCGCTGGTGGTCGATCTGCACGCGCCGCAGTTGCAGGGGTTCTTCAATATCCCGGTGGACCACTTGTTCGCGTCGCCCGTGCTGGTGGACTACTACAAGAAGCTGAACCTGCCGAATTTGACCGTTGTCTCGCCCGATGCAGGCGGCGTGGAGCGCGCCCGGTTTTTTGCGAAGAAGATGGACTCGGCACTGGCTATCGTGGATAAGCGGCGCGTCGATGTGAACGTCGCGGAAGTGATGCACGTGATCGGTGATGTGCACGGGCGTACGTGCCTGGTCATCGACGACTTGATCGATACGGCTGGAACTCTTTGCAAGACCGCGCAGGCCCTGATGGAAAACGGCGCAACTGCGGTTTACGCCTGTGCGACACACGCCGTGCTCTCCGGGCCGGCGATCCAGAACATTGCGAATTCCGTGATCACGCAGGTAGTGGTTACAAACACAATCCCGCTAACCGAGGACGCGACGAAAGAGCCGAAGATCAAGGTGCTCACGATCGCGGGACTGATTGGCCGAGCCATTCAGTCGATCCACGAGGAGACTTCGGTCAGCAGACTATTCATGTAGGACAGGAAAAGTTATGGCAACCGCAGCAGAAAAGCAGGTACCCGAAACAAACTTACTGGAAGCGCAACAGCGCGAGGCCGGCAACAAGAACGATGCGCGCCGCGTGCGCCGCAGCGGGAAGATTCCCGCCGTCGTTTATGGCGCCGGTAAAGAGGCAGCCGCGATCAGCGTGGATCCGCGCCAGGTCAGCCGGATTCTGCACTCCGCGTCCGGTCATAACACGATCTTCGACCTTGCCTTGGATGGCCAGCGCACGAAGGCCATGATCGTGGACTGGCAGTATGAGCCGATCAAGGGCTCCCTGCTCCACATTGACTTGAAGCGCATCGCCATGGACCAGAAGCTTACCGTCATGGTGCCGATCGTGCTCAAAGGTGAGGCTAGCGGCGTGAAACAGCAGGGTGGCATCCTCGAGCAGATGCTGCGCGAGGTCGAGATCGAGTGCTTGCCCGGTGACATTCCGAGCGAGATTGCGGCCGACGTTTCCGAACTGGTTTTCGGCAAGGTCATGCGTGTAAGTGATCTTCCGCATAACCCCAAATTGAAGTTCTTGAGCGACCCAAATCAACCGGTCGCGCACGTCACTTCGGTGAAGGAAGAAGTGGCCGCGACGCCGGAAGCTGCTGCAGCAGAAGCCGCTGCCGCTCCTGCGGAGCCCGAAGTTATCAAGAAAGGCAAGCAGGAAACCGAGGACGAAGGCGAAGCTGCCGCTCCGGAAAAGGGCGAGAAGAAGGAAAAGAAGTAGGTTGTGGAGCGGCTGGGAAGGAGTTGTACGGGCGGGACGGACGTATCTCGAGTTCGGGCCCGTACGGGCGAGGACGCCCGTACCTCCACTTTGGACCTGTACGGGCGAGGACGCCCGTACCTCCACTTGGTTTCAGAGCTCGCTAGCAGCTAGAAGCTAGCGGCCAGGAGTTAACAGCTGGCGTTCAAACTGATCGTTGGCCTGGGCAATCCGGGAATCGAGTACCAGTTCACGCCGCATAACCTGGGTTTTCTCACCATCGACCGGTTGGCCGAGCAGTTGAACGTTGAGGTGAGAAATCGGAACTGCAAGGCGCTGACGGCCCGCGCCGCTATTGGTGATCAGCAGGTGGTTCTGGCTAAGCCAGAGACCTACATGAACCTGAGCGGCATGTCGGTGCGAGAGCTGGCTGAGAAGTACGAGATCAAGCCCGAGACAGACCTGATTGTCATCTACGACGAACTCGATCTGCCGCTGGGTACGATCCGTATTCGCCAGCGGGGTAGTTCGGCGGGCCACAACGGGATGAAGTCGATCATCGGGGCGCTCGGCACGCAGGAGTTTATGCGCGTCCGGATTGGAATCGACCCGATGCGCGACATCCTGAGGCCGTTCAAGAAGGCGCAGCTGAAGGTCGTAGACGAAGTGCTCGATACGGCTGCCGAAGCGGTGAACGTGATTTTGAAGGAAGGTCCGGCAGTGGCGATGAACCGCTTCAATCGCAAGCCGGACGAGGAAGTGAAAGAGTAGCCGCTGGAATGGAGGCATGGGCGTCGTCGCCCGTAGCTCCACAGAGAGTTTGGAGACACGAATGAATCGTACTTATGAGCTGATGTTCATCGTTCGCCCCGACATGGTGGACGAAGAATTGGACAAAATCATTTCCACGCTGGAAAACCAGGTAACCACCACGGGTGGCACGGTGAGGAACGTGGAACGCATGGGCAAGCGCCGCCTGGCCTACAAGGTCCGCAAGTTCCAGGATGGTGTGTACATACTGCTGACCGTCGAGGGCACTGGCGCTCTCATTCATGAACTGGAGCGCCGTCTGCGCGTCACTGAACCGGTCATCAAGTTCCTGACGGTTCGCATCGACGAGGAGCAGAAGCGTCTCGACAAGATCAAGGCAATCCGCGAAGCGCGCCGCAAGGCGGCTCCGGCACCGGCAACGCCCGAAGCGAGCGGAGAGGCAGCGCCGGCCAACGCCTAAATGGGCGGTTCGGAGTTGTACGGGCGAGGACGCCCGTACCTCCCTTCGCGTGACACCGACGACTGAGATTATTAAGGAGATTTATGGCTGACGAAACCAGAACCACAGCACCCGCGGCCGAAGCGCCAGCGGGAGAAACACGCACCGACGCACGCCCGGCAGATTCGCGCGGCGATCGCCCATCGCGAGGCCCGCGTCCGGGTGGACCCGGCGGCCCGCGGGAAGGTGGCCGGAAGTATTTTCGCCGCAAGAAGGTTTGCAAGTTCTGCGTCGAGAAAATTGAAGCCATCAACTATAAGGACGTTCGGCTGCTCGGCCAATTTGTGGCGGAGAGCGGCAAGATTGTGCCGCGGCGGCTGACGGGCGTCTGCACACCGCACCAGCGGCGTCTTTCGACGGCGATTAAACAGGCCCGCAACATCGCCCTGCTGCCGTTCGCGGGCCGCGCGTAACACGCCAGCTATTGGCTCTTAGCCTTTAGCTCTTAGCTGAACTGTGGTAGTTCCACCGACGTGCACAGGCGGAGCGAAGGTGTTGAGGCAATTGTAAGGTCGTTGCGTTCGTCGATTGGCACAGCCGACGGACGGACTGAGGAAAATCTCAAAGCTAAGAGCTAATAGCTGAGAGCCCTTGGCCAAAGGCAACGACACCAGAGCAACGAAATTTCGGAGATATCTATGGAAGTCATCCTGAAAGAAGATGTTCCAAAACTGGGCTCGCGCGGCGACGTGGTGAAGGTTGCCGAGGGCTACGGACGCAATTTCCTGCTTCCCAAGAAGCTGGCCATCGAGGCCAGCAAGGCCAACAAGGCGGTCATCGAGCAGATGAAGGCGGCCGCGGTGCGCCGTTCGGCGAAGGAGAAGGCCCAGGCCGAAGAGTTGTCCAAGCAGTTCGACGGATTGTCGGTGTCGTTCCACCGCCGTTCGGGCGAACACGACCAGCTGTTTGGGTCCGTGACCTCGAGCGACATCGCCGAGGCGCTTACGAAGAAGGGCTTCGACCTCGATCGCCGCAAGATCCAATTGCACGAGCCGCTGAAGACCCTGGGCGAGTTCACCGTGCCGGTAAAGCTGCACAAGGACGTGACGACGCACCTGAAGGTCGTGATCGAGAAGGAAGCGATGGCGGAGTAGCTCTCAGCTCTCAGCTTTCAGCCATCAGAAAGACCAGCCGCGGATTGGCGCGGATAACGCGGGTCAGCTCCGATCCGCGGATATCCGCGTGATTCCGCGGTTAAGTTTATTTGCGACGGGACTCTGGCTGTTGAAGATCGGAGATTGGGTGCATTTCGATTTGCGCAGCGGCAATTCGCCACACATCTCAATTCCAGAGACTCAATCCGGCTGAAAGCTGACGGCTGATAGCTGATGGCTTCGTAACCCCCTGCCCAACAATCACTTAGTGTCTGTCTTTTTGTGAACTTACCCTTATAATCTTGCTCACGGTTCTGATCCTCACCCGTCCAAACCTATGCAAACCGGGGACTAAGGCTCTGGAACGCTGGTTTGCCGAGGACAGGTGGAACAGAAACCATGCCGGCCGATGCTTGGACAATCCCAGTGAACGGGTACGCGACTCCGAGCGTATATATCGACCGAGAACGACCAGTAACCCACGACCCCTCCACTCGGGGTGAAATGGCTGGCCATACGACAGGCGGGATTGACGACACGACTCTGATTCGCGAGGCCCAGCGCGGCAACCGTGCTGCCTTCGAGGAATTGGTCCGCCAATATGACCGGGCTGTCCTGCGGCTGGCGCTGCACCTGACTGGTTCCGATCACGAGGCGCAGGACATCTATCAGGACGCCTTCCTCAAGGCCTACAAAAATATCGGCAGTTTCCGGTTTGAGTGCTCGTTCTACACCTGGATTTACCGTATAGTGACGAACCTCTGCCTGGACCAGATACGCAAGAAACAGGTTCGGAAGGAAGACGCGCCCGTCGCGAAGGACTCCAGCGGAGAAGAGTTCGATGTGCTGGACCAGGTGCCTGACGGCCGGTCTGGAGCGAATCCCGAGCGCGACCTGATGCGTCGCGAGCTCGGAACACGCATCAATAAGGCGCTTGAAAAGCTCACGCCGCGCGAGCGCATGGTTTTCGAATTGAAACATTACCAGGGTCTGAAGCTGCGAACGGTCGGGGAAATCCTGAATACGACCGAAGAAACGGCCAAGAACACATTATTTCGCGCCACCCAGAAGCTGCGTGGCGCGCTGGCGGACATGAGATGAGAAGGAACTACGTACAGGCAGGTGTCCTCACCTGGCAGGCCGAGCACAGCTCGGCTATTACGAACGCGATGCAAAACACGCCGAGCTTCGCTCGGCCGGACAGACGAGGACGGCTGTCCCTACATGGTCAGGGTCAACGAGGACGTCTGTCCCTGCGTGAGCAGATCAACCCCGTTGAGGGGGTGCAACTATGAAGTGCGAATGGATTCGGGAGAACATCGTTCTCTTTATCTACAACGAATTGCCGGACGACACACGTTACGAGCTGGAGCAGCACCTGACCCGCTGTCCCGATTGCGCGCTGGAGCTGAAGTCCATGCGCAAGCTCCACGTGACGCTCTCGTCTCTTCCCGTTGATGAGCCCACGCCCAACCTGTTGACCTCGTCTCGCATGCGTCTGCAGGAAGCCCTCGAGACGACGGAGCAGGGCGGTATCTTGCATCGGCTCACGTTCGATCCATGGGCCTGGTTCCGCCAGGTACGGTTCTCCCCAGCTCTTGCGTCCGCTATTCTGATTGTTGGTTTTGCAGCAGGTATTGGAACCACCTATTCCATCGTTGGAAACCGATCCGGTGGTGGTTACGTTGCACAAAACCCTGGAGCGGAAGCTGTTCCTGCTCAGGCGAATATCGCCGGGATCCGCTCGGTGATCACCGAGCCCGGCAGCGACAAGGTCACGATCAAGTACGACACTACAACGACCGAGCAGGCCGAAGGCTCGCTCAATGATGAGCGAATTCAGCAACTCTTGCTGTTTGCTGCTCGGAACAACTACAACTCCGGGGTGCGGATGGACTCGGTTGACCTTCTGACGCAGAAGCCGAATGACACGCAGGTCCGTGAAGCTTTGGTTTACGCGTTGCGCTATGACTCCAATCCGGGCGTGCGCCTGAAGGCGCTCGAAGGACTGGGTGCTTACGTGAAGGACGACGTCCGGGTGCGCGATGCCGTGCTCGAAGCATTAATGAACGATTCCAATGCCGGCGTACGCACACAGGCTCTGAATATGCTTGGACCGGTGCGGGCCGACAGCAGTGTCCGTGCAGTTCTGCAGCAACTGGCGAAGAACGACAAGAACCAGTACATCCAGTCGCAGGCGCGAACTATGATCGCGCGGTTGCCGGAGATCGATTAAGAAGTCGTTGGTCTTTGCAAAGACGGGACAGGAATGACCCGTGACTGCCGGCTAATGACGCATTAGGGGTAAGGAAGAAAACCGAGGTGAACAGTTGAAGCATGCAACCAAATTCGCCGGGACACTTGCAGTGGTCGCGTCCCTGGCTTTTCTGGCACCGGCCCAGCAGAGCCGGGTATATCAGCAATCGGGAAATTGGGCGGAGGAACGATCAGGCTCGGTTCCGGCGGCAAAACATCTCCGTGTGGAAGTCGACCATGGCAATGTTCGCCTGGTAGGCGGGAATCAGCAAAACATTACGTACACGCTTCACAATCTAGCGTACACATCGGGGGAAGACCGTGCCCGGCGCGAGTTGAGCGCGTACAAGGTCAGCACGTACACGCGTGGCGATGTGGCCTACATCACTGCGGAGGATGAGGGATCCGGGAAACGTTGCGCGACCGATTTCACGATCAACGTTCCCCGAGACATGGAATCAATCAAGATCGAAACCAATGGCGGCACGGTAGTCGCCACTGGGGTAAACGGCCGAGTGGATGCCCAGACCGGCGGGGGCAGCATCAAGCTGGACGATATCGGCGGCGCGGTGAGTGCTGAGACAGGCGGTGACTGGATCGACGTAGGATCGGTAGGCGGCGATCTGAACCTCCAGACCGGCGGGGGAAAAATCTCAATTCGGTCGGCAAAGGGCAAGATCATAGCGAGCACCGGCGGGGGTGACATGATCATCCTGTCGGGTTCGCAAAGTGCCGTTCTTGAAGCCGGCGGCGGAAACATCCAGGTAAAGCAGTGTGCCGGCAAGGTCCGCGTCAGCACTGGGGGTGGCAACATTGACCTCGGCGACATCGGTGGACCGGTCGACGTGGAAACCGGAGGTGGCAGTATTCGCCTGGCATCTGCCAAGGGCGCAGTCCGCGCGGAGACAGGAGCGGGGCGGATTGAACTTAACGGGATCTCCTCGGCTCGAGCAGAAACGGGAGCGGGCGGCATTCAAGCCAAGGTAGTCACTACGCCCCAGCAGGATTCATCGCTCGAGACGGCCGCGGGGGACATCACGGTGTACATAGCTCCGGAAGTAAAACTCACAATCCGCGCTAGCATTGAAATGGCGAACGGGCATAACATTCACAGCGACTTTTCCGACGTCCAGGTAACCAGCGAGGGAGGCGACTACGGTCCTCGCGAGGTGTCGGCCCAGGGCGCTCTGAATGGCGGCGGTCCAGTCCTCAAGTTGACCACGGTGACAGGCGATATCCGGATTTTGCGAGCGAGTCGATAGCGCAAGGGAACGGCCGAAAGATACAAGGAGCTGAATATGCGCGGGTACTTCCTGATTGCGTTAATAGTGATCGCGCTGGCGCTGTGCGCCACAGCCACCGACCAGATGTACGAGCCCACGCCCGAGATTTACGGGTTTTCCAGTGAAGATGCGGGAACCGGCGCGTACTTGGGGGTCGACATCTCCGACGTGACCTCCGAGCGCATGTCTGCGCTGAAACTCAGCAAAGAACAGGGCGTCGAAGTAACCATGGTGGACCAGGATGCTCCCGCCGGCAAAGCCGGAATCAAGGAGCACGACGTGATCCTGAGCATGAATGGCACGCCGATTGAGAGCGGAGCTCAACTACGGCGCATGATCCACGAGACTCCCGCCGATCGCGTGATCACGCTGGGCATCAGCCGCAGCGGAAAGCCGATGGACCTGCAGGTCAAGCTTGCTGAGCGCAGCACCAAGTTCGCATTCAAAATGCCTCCGATGCCCAGAACACCAATCATGCTGCAGAACATGGATGTACCCGTTTCTGTGGTGGTCGTACATTCCATGTTGCATAGCGGGCTGATGATCGAAAACCTGACGCCGCAGCTGGGCGACTACTTCGGGGCAAAGAACGGTAATGGAGTCCTAGTGCGATCGGTGGAAAAGGGCAGCCGCGCCGAGAAAGCCGGATTTCGGGCAGGTGACGTCATTGTGCGGGTCGACAAGGAAATGGTGCACGACGCAAGCGACTTCAGCAGCGCCTTGCGCGCGCATCGCGGGAATCAGGCAGTCCCGATTGGGATCATCCGGGACAAGAAAGAGCAGACGATCTCGCTGATGCTGCCTCCTCCACGGCAATCAGGCGATTTGTTCGATGAACAGAGCTTTGCGCTACCCGACATCGACATCAATGCCGATGTGGATTGGGAGAGTGTGGCCACCGCAGTTGAGAACGTCACTCCCCAGATCGCGGTCAACATCAAACCGCAGATGGAAATGGCGTTGAAAGAGGCGCAGGAATACGCGCAGCAAGCCCAAAAGCAAGCTCATGAGCGGCAGAAGGAGTTGCGCGAGCAGCAGAGAGACCTGCAGAAGCAGTTGGAACAGCAGCGTCACGAGCTTGAAAAGCAGATGCGCCACTACAACCATGACTGGCAGCACGAGATGAAAAAGCAGCAAGAGGAGCTACGGCGCGAGCTCCGCGAACTTCAGATGGGTTCTGCCGAGATCTAAGAACGTTCGATCACAACGCTTTGCATGATCAGCCTGGGAAGGAAGCTGCTTTCAGGCTTTGGCAGCTTCTGCCCGGAGTGCCGGTGGTACGCAAACGCGGTTTCGCCCTCCCTGCTTGGCGGCATAGAGTCCCGCGTCGGCGGCCTTTACCAATTCATCCCGCGAATTCCCATGTATTCCGAAGGTAGCGACGCCGGCGCTCATCGTGACTGAGCGCGGCACTCCCGGAAACTGCCAGGTTTCGACTGTCTGCCGGAGTTTTTCCGCAACCCGCAGTGTCTGTTCCGCGCTGGTTTGGGGCAGGACAAGTGCGAATTCCTCGCCGCCATAGCGGCAAACCACGTCAATCTTCCGCAGGTGTTGCGAGAATATTGAAGACGCCTGCCGCAGCACTTCATCGCCGAGGAGGTGTCCGAACTCGTCGTTCAATCGTTTGAAATGGTCGATGTCGATCATGACGACCGCCATTGGACTGTTGAAGCGTTTCGAGCGTTCGATCTCCTCATTTATGCGCAGCTCGAAGAAACGGCGGTTGAATATGCCTGTGAGTCCGTCGATGTAGGCCAACTGCCGGACACGTTCCACGTGCTGCGTATTCTGGATGGCGGTAGCGCACATGTCGGCCACCGATTCCAGGGTCTGATGGTCGGCGGGATGAAACACGTTCGGCACCTTGCTATCGAGAAACAAGACGCCGAGGCTACGCCCAAACGAGAGCAGTGGAACGCACATGCGCGCACGGGTTTCGGCAAAGAGTGGAATGTAATCGGAGGCAGCCCGGACGTCCGGCTCGACCACGCTCTTCTCCGTGAGCAATGCGCGTCCCCAGGCTCCCGCAGCGCGTGGCAGGGGGAGATCCTGGTGAACTCGAGGGGTCAGGACGCCTTCGTGGGCCTTCAGCACGATTCCATCATCTTCTTTCAGGAGGATCGAAACGTGGTCAACGCCGAATGACTTCCTGATCACAGAGCACACATTACTGAGGAGGTCGTTAAGGTCTAGAACGACGGTCATCTGCTGTGCGATGGAATTGATCGCCTGCAGTTGCTCGGCACGGCGGCGCTCGAGGGAATACAAACGAGCGTTCTGTAAGGCGATCGAGGCTTGCGTAGAAAACAGGGTCAGCAGATCAACGGTTTCGGGATCGAAATAGTCGATTTGTTCGCTCTGGCAATCAAGCACGCCCACGACCTGGCCACGAAGGGTGAGGGGGACTGCAATTTCAGATTTTGTCAGAGGGCAAACGGGCAGGTACTTTGGGTTTTTGCTGACGTCTGGTGCATAGATCGTGCGCTTCTGCTGCGCCGCGGTTCCGATTAATCCAGTTCCGAGAGGAATGCGTACAAAACCGACTTCGTTTCCGTATCCGATCTGGCTTTTGACGACCAGTTCCTGTTTGTTCTCCTCCATCAGCAAGATGGCCACATTTTGCAGGTGCAGGTAATCCCGTGCAATGACAAGGATTTGCCGCAAGACCTCGTCAAGGTCGAAGGTCGACAAGACGGCCTGGCTGGCTTCGTACAAAATGGCGGCTTTTTGCATTGGGGTCCGCAGAATTTTAGTGCCTTGGGCTGACCCGGCTGAAGTTCCCAAAGTAATCGAGTTGCTTACGAATGGCTTGACGAACAAAACAGCGCGGCTGCGGCCTACAGGCCGCGTTCGTGTGCACTACAGCATGTGCTCGATTGGGAGGGTCGCTTTCGCGACTTAGCCTTTATGCAGGGAGAATTGATATGCCGGAAAAGGAGACCTTAGAACGGGCCCGCGAAGATGCTCGAGAGGGCAAATCGCCATCAACGCAGGCGGGCGAATTCGTCCGCGAAGAGATGCACCACATTCGCGAAGGAAAACATGGAGCGCGATCGACCAAACAGGCGATTGCGATTGGCTTGTCCAAGGCTCGGCGGTCGGGAGTCGGCCTGAAGCCTCCTCGCAAAGGAAAGGCATCGGCGCGGACGCGAAAACGGGCGCAGCGCGACTACAGCCGTGGCCAGAGCCACTCGCGGCGCGGTAAGTCGAGCCGGCGTTCTCGTGCGACGAGCCGGGCACTCAAACGTGAAGGACGCAGCGCAGCTTCCCGTAGTTCGTTATCGCGACAGGCGCGGTCGGCGGCCCGCAAGCGCAGTTCGACGGACCGTCATCGCTCGGCAAAGCGAGCATCGCAGACGAAAGGAAGAACCGGCCGCAGTCAAGCCGCTCGTAAAGCAGCCCGCACGCGGCGCTCGCGCGCTAGCCGGTGATCGTAGCCCCGCTTGTTGATGCTGTGTGACCTCTGCTCAACGTTCGTTGCGCGGAGGTCACAACGGAAATTCCTTGTTATTCTCCCGTCGCTTTTTGCTCCACGCACGCGCGCTGCGAATCAGCCCAAAGGCGGCGAGACAAAACCAGAAGTCCACCAACATGCCGAGGTCAAACTTGAAGACGCGGTGCCGCGCGGCTGCGGGAAGATAAGGGGACAGGAGCAGGTAAGCGGCATTCCCCAGCAGGACCGCGGCCAGCGCCTGCACAAAGTTGACCGCCACACTCTCCTTAGAGACCGTACGCCGCTCTCTCATCACTCGGTTCCACCTGCTAACATTCTGGCAACTGATGCTAGAACCCAGCACTCCCGTCCAATACGTCAAAGGCATCGGTCCGCGCATTGCAGAGATCATTGCGGCGAAGGGCATTCACACGGTCGACGATCTCCTGCATTACCTGCCGTTCCGCTACGAGGATCGCCTGAACCCACGCAGTATTGCGGAGCTTCGTGCCGGCGAAATGGCGACTGTCATTGCGGAAGTTCGGAACTCCGGATTGTTCCGCACCCGGAAAATGCCAATCTTTCAGATGACGGTTGGGCAAGGCAGGTCACGGCTGAAATGCCTCTGGTTCCACGGAGGGTACCTGAAAGACAAGTTCCACCCCGGCCAGATGCTCGCCTTGTACGGCAAAGTAGAAGTGGACCGGCGCGGGGAATTGCAGATCATCCAGCCGCAAGTCGAATTCCTGGGGGACTCGGAGGAAGGGTCTGATGCAGCGGACGAGAAGCTGGCAGCGTCAATCGAGGTCGGCCGCATCGTCCCGATCTATGAAGCAGCCGGACAGGGCCGGCTCACATCACGCTGGTTTCGGAAGGTCATTCACACCGCTCTTAAGGAACTGACTCCTGACTTGCCTGAGCCGATACCAGCGGCGGTCCGGTCCCACCTTTCGCTGATGTCTCCTTTTGAGGCACTGCAGAAGGTGCATTGGCCGGTGGCGGGAGAAAGCTTCCAGGACCTGCAATCATCGCGCACGCCTGCCCATATCCGGCTCATCTTCGAAGAGTTCTTCTTCATCGAGTTGGGGCTGGAACTGAAGCGGCGGCAGCAGAAAGCCCAGACAGGCATTGCGTTTCGGCTGGACGACGGCGTCCGTCAAGCCATCAAACGAGTTCTGCCATTCCATCCGACGGCCGCCCAGAAACGCGTGCTCAAGGAGATTGCCGCCGACATGGAGAAGCCGTCGCCCATGCGGAGACTGCTCCAGGGAGACGTGGGTTCGGGCAAGACAATCGTGGCGTTTGAAGCGGCCATCATCGCGATCGAAAACGGGTATCAGGTCGCGCTGATGGCCCCAACCGAAATCCTGGCCACCCAGCACTATCTTTCGGCGCGGCGAATACTCGAGAACGCCGGCTATCGAATCGTGTTGTTGACCGGCTCTCTCGAGCAAGACAGAAAACGCGAAATCCGACGGCACGTAGCGCAGGGCAACGCGCAGCTGGTCATTGGCACGCATGCTCTTCTGGAAGAGAAAGTCGAATTCGACAAGCCGGGGCTGGTCATTGTCGACGAACAGCATCGATTTGGTGTCCTGCAACGTCTCAAGCTGATGAAGAAAAGCGAGGAACGGGTGCTCGCCCAAGCAGGCGGCGCGGAATCAGGGGTTACGGAGGGAAACCGAGGCGCTCCTGAACCTGATGTGCTGGTCATGACGGCTACTCCGATTCCGCGGACTTTGGCGCTCACGTTATACGGCGACCTGGACTTGTCGGTGATCGACGAGCTTCCTCCGGGCCGGACACCCATTCTCACCCGAAGGGTCTCGGACGAGCGCGCCTCCGAGGTTTGGGATTTCGTGCGCAAGCAGGTCGCGGCTGGCCATCAGTCCTATGTGGTTTATCCGGTCATTCACGAAAACGAAGAGTCGGAACTGAAGGCGGCGATGAAGATGTACAAGGAGTTGAGCACCCGCATCTTTCCCGACCTGAAAGTAGCGGTGCTTCATGGCCGGCTTGACGCGGAGCTGAAAGACCAGGTCATGCGCCTGTTTCAGAAGGGTGAAATCCAGATCTTGGTGTCCACAACGGTGATTGAAGTCGGGGTTGATGTTCCCAACGCCACGGTGATGGTGATTGAACACGCCGAACGATTCGGCCTCGCGCAATTGCACCAGTTGCGTGGCCGGATTGGGCGGGGCGCCGCCAAGTCGTATTGCATCTTGATGACGGGCGGAAAGGTTAGCGAGGAGGGTGATCGCCGTCTCGACGCCATGGTCCGTACCAATGACGGGTTTCAGATCGCCGAACTGGACCTGGAACTTCGCGGGCCCGGGGAGTTTTTCGGCACGCGGCAGGCCGGAATTCCCAGTTTTCGGGTTGCGAATATCATTCGCGACCGTCAGCTTCTGGAACTTGCCAAGCGCGAGGCGGCGGCTGTCATGGCGGGTCCTAATGCGGAAGTAAGCCAAGTAGAAATTGACCGAGCGATCCGGCACATGCGCCAGCGCTGGCAAAGCACGTATGGCTTGGTTGAGGTTGGTTAGCGCGTAGTCGAGGAGATCTAACCTTCGGCGACTTGACCATAGTTCAGCAAGCTGACGATGACTACTCCGCCCGCAATGTTTCCCAAAGTTGCGTAGAGTAGCCACTGCAGGTAGGTGACCGGTCCCAGGCTGCCAGCCACGACAGCTGACAGGATTTCGCCGCTGGTGGCGATACAGTGGGCGAACTTGCCGATGCCCACGACGAAGGCGAGCAGCCAAATCATCACGACCTGGCCAATGGTCCACTGACTCGCTGTCACCATCCACGCAACCAGTGCAATAAGCCATCCGCCGATCACGCCGCTCCAGAAAATGTGAGCGCTCGGGTGGCTGACCGCTTGGAGGCCAAGCTTCACCAGTTCAGAGCTGATGTCCGGGGTCAATGCGGGCACGCGAATTGCGAGCAAAGCGAACAGGAAAGCTCCACAGACATTCGCGGCGAATACCACTCCCCACAGGCGCAGCATCTTGAACAGGTTCAGGCGCCGCTTTCGGGTTTCATCGAGAACCAGCACAACCGGGTACAACGTGTTTTCGGTGAACAACTGCGCCCGCCCAATGATTACCGCGATGAATCCGATGGGGTACATGGTGAAAGACACAAGCTCTTCCCAGGACCCTGTGCCGAGAATGGAGCGCAGACAGGCCACGCTTAGGCCAGTCAGGCCCATCGCCAATCCACCTGCCAACCCTGAAAACGCAAGGGTCCGCGGCGATCTGCGCAGCTCTTCACGGGCATTGGCCTTGGCCGCGTCGAAAATCTCTGGAGCCGTCAGGCGCCGGGTTTCGACGGCAAGTTCTTCATTCGTATTCGTGGGCATTCCCGCTTGGATTCCAGCATTACAGCGGGGGTTTGTCTCTTGGCAACCGCGACGTTGACGAAAAGGACAACAGTGGTGGCCTTACTGACGCCGCGCGTGAGGGTGGCAGGCGCTAGCAGGTTCGGGTGCAGGTCCCCCGTCGAAGTATTTACAGGTGAGGTGGATTAGAGGACCAGCAGTGCTGGTCGGCAACTTGCGTACCGCGTGCGCTTAGAACGCGAACTGAAGAGCCCGGCAAAACAGCAGGTTTTTGCTCGCGGCTTTGTCTTTTTCTTCTTCGCCGTTCGCTCCGTCAGGACCGAAAAAGGTGTTGCCATCGAGCAGGGCTTCTACGGCGTGGATGAGGTCGCGAGCGGCTCGTGATTTCAGAACGTATCCCCTGGCTCCTGCCTTGCGGACAGCTTTGATCAGGCTCTTGGAATCATGCATTGTGAAGATCAGGACGCGAGCTGCGGGAAAGGACTTCTCCAATTCCTGGGTCGCCTCGAGGCCACTCATGATGGGCATGGTGATGTCCAGGATCACGACGTCGGGACGCAGTTGCCTGGTCAGATCGATAGCCTCGCGGCCATTTTCGGCTTCTCCGACAATCTCCCATTGAGGGCGGGCGTTGAGAATGGTACGCAGACCTTGCCGGACGACCTCATGGTCATCGACTATCAAAATCCGAACCGGCATTTTTGTCCTTCCTCAGGGTTAAGCCAGGTTAGTTTTCCGGCCACGCAACGGTAAGCTGATCAAACTTCAGCCCGCCCGCGCGTACGCAATCACAACTTACCGCATTCGCGGGGAGGCTCGTGCCCTCCGTTACGGATTCCGTTATTTGACTTGGCCCTAAATGTGCAGGCCAACCCGCAACTAAGGTGACAGTGGATGTAGTATTTATTAGTGCCACAATCGCCACAGGCGTCCATACAGTACTTCCTGTAGGTAAGGGGTGCGACTCTGGTCGCAACACGCGGGCTCTCTGGTTCCGCTCTTTATTGCGTCCAATTTCCAAACAGCTTAATCTGTAAGCAGATCGAGTTCTCTATCCAGTGAGGGTGGTTCTTGCCATTATCCGGTAACTTCCGCATCTTGGTTGCGGATGATCACGAAATCGTTCGCAAGGGATTAGTGAATCTTCTGCAACAGCACGGCTGGGACATCATCGGTGAGTGTGGGGATGGACGCCAGGCGGTGGAGAAGACCCAGGAGCTTCGGCCCGACCTCGTCATCCTGGACATTGGCATGCCCAATTTAAACGGGTTGGACGCCACCCGGCAGATCCTGCGCACGAATCCTCAGCAAAAAATCTTGATCCTGACAGTTACCGACACCGACCAGGTGGTTCGGGATGTTCTCCATGCCGGCGCCCGGGGCTTCGTTCTGAAGTCCGATGCGGCGCGCGATCTCGTTGCGGCGGTTGAGGCGGTCCAGCAGAACCGAACATTCTTCACCTCGCGGGTGGGAGAGATGGTTCTGGACGGCTACCTGAAGGGCGGAGGAATGAGGACGGAACCAACGCTTCCGACACTTACGCCACGGGAGCGCGAGATTGTGCAATTGCTTGCGGAGGGGAAGAGCACGAAAGAGGTCGCCTCGGTGCTGGACCTCAGCGTGAAGACCGCCGAGACCCACCGCAGCAATATCATGCGGAAGCTGAAGCTGCATTCCGTCGGGGAACTTGTTTTGTACGCCATCCGCAACAACATCGTGCAAGTGCCGAAGAGCGATGTGCGATGATCCGTCGCGACGCCTTCGTGCCATAATTCCCAGCTAATGAAAGTCACTCCGGGATCGGAACTCTACCGCAAGCTTCCCTCCGTCGACGAGGTAATGCGCACGTCGGAGATCGCGGCCTTGGTGGCAGAGGAAGGTCATGCCGCCGTGGCCGATGCCGTGCGGGTTGTGCTCGGTACGTTGCGGAATGAAATTACGGCGGGAACGCTAGATCGGGGCCGCGTGGAGTTGGCGGTCGCCGGTATTGGCGATGCGGTTCGACGGGAACTTCGGCGGGCTCTGATGCCGTCTCTCCGCCCAGTGATCAATGCTACAGGCGTTGTTCTCCACACAAACCTCGGGCGCGCACCCCTAAGCGCCTCTGCCATTGATCACATCCGGGAGACCGCAACGGCATATTCCAACCTGGAGTTCGACATCGAACAAGGCGAGCGGGGCAAACGTGATGTCCACGTGAATGGGCTGTTTAAGAAGTTGCTGGGTTCCACACCGAGTATCGGGAGTGAACCTGGAACAGCTGTCGATCGCTCCGCGGGGCCAGAGCTTTCCGATGAAGTTTCCACCATCGTGGTCAACAACAACGCGGCCGCCGTACTGTTGGCGCTGAATACGATCGCGGAAGGTGGTGAAGTCATTGTTTCTCGCGGAGAACTCGTCGAGATAGGCGGCTCGTTCCGGATTCCGGATGTGATGACCAAGTCCGGAGCCGTTTTGCGCGAGGTCGGGACGACGAACCGTACTCGCGTCTCCGATTACGAACGCGCCATCAATGAACGCACACGCTTAATACTGCGGGTGCATCGCTCGAATTTCCAGATTACAGGGTTTACCGAACAGCCTTCCCTTGCCCAATTGGTTGCACTCGGCCGCAAACGCAACATCCCGGTGATGGAAGACTTAGGCAGCGGGGCTTTCTTCGACCTGCGCCTGCTGGGGATATCGGGAGAACCAGGGGTGCCCGACAGCCTGCGCGCCGGGGTCGATATCGTCACCTACAGCGGAGACAAACTGCTGGGTGGCCCGCAAGCAGGCATCCTGAGCGGCCGGCCTGAGCAGATTCGTCGAATACGCTCGAACCCCATGTTCCGAGCGCTGCGGGTAGATAAGTTGACGTACGCTGCGCTGGAAGCGACGCTGCTGGCCTATGTGAAACGTGACCATAAGGCCATTCCGGCGATAGCAATGATGAGCATGTCAGCAAGTGAAGTGCGGCATCGGGCTGCATTGCTTGCCGGGCAGATCGGGTCGGCAGTCCTGACCGCGGAGGTTATCGATGGCGAATCGGTCATCGGAGGCGGTGCAGCCCCGTCCGCTGTTTTGCCCACCGCTCTGATTGCAGTTACATCGAAGGAATGCAGCGCTGAGGAACTGGCCGCACGATTGCGTACCTCAGATCCGCCGATCATCGTTCGGGTTGAAGAAGACCGCGTTTTGCTCGATCTTCGAACAGTCTTTCCTGAACAAGATGCCGCGATTGCTGCCGCACTGTCGGCTATCGGCGCTGAGTAGTCATTGACCTGCCCAGATCGGCGTTCGTAAGCGCATTCGGTAACCGTGGCAACTCTTTACACCATCGGCCATTCCACCCGCACACTGGACGAGTTAATCGAGGCGCTCCAGGCGCATGCGATCAAAACGCTGGTCGATATCCGGGCCTTTCCGGTTTCTCGCCGGCTGCCGCACTTCAATCGCGAAAACCTCGAACAAGCCCTGGGAGGCAAGGGCATTCAATATGTCTGGATGAAGGCGCTGGGCGGGTACCGAAAAAAGTCTCGTGACGACTCACCGAATATCGCTCTCCGCAACGCGAGCTTCCGCAACTATGCTGACTACATGTTGACGGCGGAATTCCAGGACGCAGCCGCTGACCTGGTGCAGCTCGCCGAACGGGCTCCGACCGCCTACATGTGTGCCGAGCGGGTGTACTTCCATTGTCATCGCATGCTGGTATCCGATTACCTTGTCTCCCATGGACACGATGTGCAACACATCGACGCGACTGGGCCGACAAAACCTCACAGGCTGACAGCTGAGGCGAGAACGATCGATGGGCAGTTGATCTACCGTGGGGACCGGCTGCTGTAGGGCGCGCGCGCCCAGTTTGTGTTACTTTCAGCGACATGATCGTCGGGACCGGAATCGATGTGGCAGAAGTGCCGCGCGTCGCCGCTGCTATCGACCGGTTTGGTCAGCGGTTTATCCGGCGCATTTTCACGGAAGCCGAGATCCGCTATTGCGACTCGAAGGCCAACCGCGTCGAGCGGTATGCCGCGCGCTTTGCGGCCAAAGAAGCCGGGATGAAAGCACTTGGAACAGGCTGGAACTATGGCGTGCGGTGGCGTGATGTAGAAGTCCTGCGCAAGCCTGGGCAACGTCCCACCATTGTCTTTCACGGGCGAGCCGGAGAGTTTGCCAAGAAGCTGGGAGTCGTCAATGCCGCGCTCTCCATCACCCACACGGAAGAGCAGGCCATCGCACAAGTCATACTGGAAAGCAAAAACTGAACGCAGAATGATTTCGACGGCGTATCGTGATCGATGCACCTCCCGCTGCACGCTGGTTGTCGCATGACTGCTAGACTGTTGCGGCATGTCCGAGACCAGGCTAGCGCCGAACAAGGCCGAGGGCGCCGAAGCACACCTGTCGATTCTTGTGGCCGGTGTCGCATTGACGAGCTTTGCTTCGTTGCTGCTCGAACTGGGACTTACCCGGTTGTTTTCGGTGGTGTTGTTCTACCACTATGCGTTCCTGGCGATATCGGTTGCGCTGCTCGGGCTGGGAGCCGGAGGAGTGTTCGCGCACTTGCGGCGCGACTGGCTCTCGCGCTGGGATACGCGCCGCCTTGCCACTGAAATTTCGCTGACCTGTTCGCTCGTCGTGGTGCTGGTGCTGGAAGTCATTCTGCACACGCCGGTCGGGCTGCACGTTGCACTGAGCAACTTCGTCGGGCTCAGCGTGATTTACTTTGCTTCCGCGGGCCCGTTCTTTTTGGTCGGCCTGCTCTTCTCGGTCATATTCGCTCGCCACTCCGAATCGATTTCCCGCCTGTATGGTGCTGATCTCACCGGTGGCGCGCTTGCCTGCCTTACCACCGTGCCGCTGTTGAATTGGATCGGCGGCCCAAACTTGATTCTTCTGGCGGCCGCTGCGCTATCGCTGGCAGGAATTTTGTGGACCAACGACGCCCGGTGGCGATTGCGCGCCACGGCCGTTTTCGTGCTCGTGGTCGGCGGGATCGTGGCCAATCACTCCGGCCAGCTAATTGATGTTATCTATGCCAAAGGCGTAAAACGGACGGGTGTTGAGTACGCCCGCTGGAATGCGATCTCGCGAATCGAAGTAGACCGCGAGCCTGGCGGCTCCAAGTGGATCGTCATCGATGCCGATGCCAACTCGGCAATCATGAACGTGGATCCCCGGAACTGGGGCAATGCGGGTTGGCAGAAGCCCCTGATGGCGGCCGCGCCCGCGCTCGCGAACGTGCTGCGGCCCACCGGCGAGTTCGCCATCATTGGTCCGGGCGGCGGAGTCGATGTGCTTCGTGCGGTAGCCAACGGCAGTCAAAAAGTTACAGGAATCGAAATCAATCCGATCATTGCCGATGACATCATGCGCGGCCGCTACGCCGATTTCGCGTATCACCTGTATCAACGGCCAGAAGTGAACATTCATGTGAGCGACGGCCGCTCGTTCATTCGCAATTCCCGCGACCATTACGACGTCGTCCAGATGACCCTTGTCGATACCTGGGCATCGACGGCGGCGGGAGCATTTGCCCTCAGCGAAAACAATCTCTATACCGTGCAGGCGTTTCGCGAGTATTTCGATCACTTGAAGGCAGACGGAATGATCGCGGTGACGCGTTGGGAATTCCGCTCACCGCGAGAGGCATTGCGGGTTGTGTCGGTCGCGATGGAAGCCTTGCACCAGTTGGGTGTCGCTGCAACGGAGCGGAACTTTATCGTCATTTCTGATGGCCCGCTGAGTGAGGATGGCCGCCCCGTCCTTGTGTTGGCCAAGCGCAGCGCATTCAGCGATGAAGAGGAAGCCCGGGTCACTGCCCATCTGGCAGCCCATTCCAATCTCGTGTTGCAATACCGGCCATCGCAGCCAGGGACCAATGCTTTTTCGCAACTCATCGCCAGCAACGACCCTGCCGGATTCGCACGTACTTATGATTTCAATGTCGCGCCGGTTACCGATAATGCGCCGTTCTTTTTCTTTACCCTGAAACTCGGGCAGATCGTGCGCGGCACCGTTCAGCACGGCATGGACTGGCGGATCAACCTGGGTATCGCCGTGCTGGGCGTTGTGCTGATCCTTTCCATCGTCGCGGTACTTGCATTCCTGATCGTGCCGATGCTGCTGCGCACGGGCCACTCCCAGCAGTTTGTCCCGCTTCTATATTTTGTCGGCGTCGGGCTCGGCTACATCCTGGTAGAGATAGCTTTCATCCAGCGCTTTGTACTGTTTCTCGGACACCCGACATACGCACTCACCGTGGTGGTGTTCCTGATGCTGCTCTCAAGTGGCGCGGGCAGCCTGTTTTCGCGTCGCTGGATCACGAGGCCGGGCTTCTTGCGGGCAGTGCTGGTGACGGTTTCGGTCGCGATTGGCGGTTACGTGCTTTTGCTTCCCCGGCTGCTGCCGTCGGCGGTAGGCCTGAGCTTCCCGGTCAAACTGGTTCTCAGCGGGGTTCTACTCATTCCTCTTGGATTCACCATGGGCATGCCGTTTCCCGCTGGGTTGCGAGCGCTCGGCAGCACTGCTTCGGCCGCGGGCAACTCGATCGAGTGGGCGTGGGCGGTGAACGCAGCCTCCAGTGTCCTCGGCTCCGTGCTGGCTATCGTCATTGCCTTGCAGTATGGCCTGAGCACCACGCTTGCCTGTGGGGCCATTGCCTATGCGATCGCCATCTGCTTTACTCGATCCCTGGTTCGCGCCTGAACGGCGGCGGTTGCCCCCGTTTCGGTACTACTTACCGTGGTTCTCTGTCCATCCGGCGCGGTTGACTGTCTGCTATGATTTCCCCAAACAAGCTGCGATGAGTGACGAGAGTGGCCATGCGTCGGAGGAGTGGTGCCTAGCCAGAAGCAGGTGAAGTGGTCACAACTGAAGGTGGGCATCACGGTGCTGGTCGCCAGCATTGTCCTCATGATCCTGATTTTCTTGATGAACCAGAGTGGCGGCGTGTTTACCCGCAAGATCACGATCCGTTCTTATTTCGATAATGCCAGCGGGCTGGTCAGCGGAGCTCCAGTTCGTTTCCAGGGCGTGGATGTAGGCAACGTGAGCGTGATCAAGATTGTTCCCACCAAGCAGCTCACGCCGGTCGAAGTGGACATGAAGATCGTTAGCAAGTACCGGGAGGCGATCCGGAAGGACTCGGTTACGTCGCTGGAGACCGCCGGCGTGCTCGGTTCAACTTACGTAGAAATTGACAGTGCGCAGTCGAAGGGGCCGGTCGCGCAAGACGGCGACACGCTGAACACGCGCGAACATCCTGATTTCAATGACGTAGTACGCTCCAGCCAGAGCACGCTGCAGAACATGGACGCTTTGATCAAGCGTCTGGACCGCATCATCGCGTTCGTGGAAAGTGGCCAGGGCTCAATCGGGAAGCTGATTTATGATCCGGGCCTGTATAACCGGCTTAATACTACCCTCAACGAATTCCAGACAATTGCTTCGGACGTGAGCAATGGTAAGGGCAGTCTCGGGAAACTCGTGGCCAGCGACGAGCTGTACCAGAAGGCGAATGGGACGGTCGATAAGCTAAACCTCATCATCGACGACATCCAGGCAGGTAAAGGCACAGCGGGCAAGTTCTTGAAGGATCCCACGCTCTACAACAATGCCAACGAGACCATCGCCAACGTGAAGAAGTTCACCGACGACGTGAATGCCGGAAAGGGCGCTCTCGGCAAACTCACGAGAGACGAGGAGTTCGCGGCCAAGCTCCAGAACACGATGAACAAGCTGTCGAGCATCGCCGATCAACTCGAATCGGGCCAAGGCACCATGGGCAAACTACTCAAAGACCCATCGCTCTACACCAATACCGACCAGATGCTTATCGAGACCCGCGGGCTGGTCAAAGCCATCCGCGAAAACCCGAAGCGATATCTCACCATCCGGATGCGGGTGTTCTGAAACGGTAGTGTTTGGTTAGCGTCACGTCTAACGCTGATGCGAAGCGCTACTGAGGAGTTACGGTTGCGTCGGCCTGCTCGTGTGCGTGGTAGCTTGAGCGGACGAGGGGTCCCGATTCCACGTGGCGGAAGCCGAACTTCAGCGCTTCTTCTTTCAGCATGCGGAATTCATCGGGAGTATAGAATCGCGCGATGGGCAGGTGATCCCGGGAGGGCCTGAGATACTGTCCGACGGTGAGGATGTCGACACCGCGCGCGCCGAGATCACGGAATGTTTCGACCAGCTCATCCATGCTCTCGCCAAGCCCGACCATCACCCCGGTCTTGGTGACCATGCCAGCCGACAAGTGCTTGGCCTTCCATAAAAGGTCTAAGGTACGCTGATAGCGAGCGCCGGAGCGCACCGCGCGGTATAGCCGGGGCACCGTCTCTGTATTGTGATTGAGGACATCGGGCTTGGCGTCAAGCACGATGCGGAGGGGCTCTTCGAGGCCTTGGAAGTCGGGGATTAACAACTCCACCCGGCAACCTGGGGCGAGTTCACGAATCAGGCGCGTCGTCTCCGCGAAAATCTGTGCGCCACCAACGTTGTCATCATCGCGGTTTACGCTGGTCACAACTGCATGCTTGATACCGAGCGTCGCGACTGCCTCGGCGACTCGACGCGGCTCTTCCCAGTCAATCGGTAGCGGCTTACCTTTCGGGACTGCACAAAAGCCACACCGACGCGTGCAAATGTCGCCCAGCAACATGAAAGTTGCCGTCCGGTGGTTCCAGCATTCACCGATGTTGGGGCACTGGGCGGACTCGCAAACGGTGTGCAAACCAAGTCCGCGCGCCAGCTTTTTCAGATTGTGAAAATTCTCACCGACAGGAGCCCGCGCCTTCAGCCACGCCGGTTTCGGCTGGGGCTTCAAAGGCCCGAGTTCAATCTGGATCAGCTGGGCAGGAGCGGCCATGAATGCTTTATTTTACATGACCAAAGCCGCGGGTATGGAGAGGCCCGCTCCAGCGCACGTTCCTGGGATATGTGACGGCCCCCACTCTTTCGCGTGCGGGTACGAAAGAGTGGGAACTCCGGCCATTCCTACGCTGCCCGGCTGCTGAACGCGTCCGAGCCGTGTTGCTTGACTAGCTTGTTATAGACACCCATGATCAAAATCGATGGTGCCCACTGCCCAATGAACAGCGCCCATTCATCTTTGCCGGCGAGCTTCAGCACAGCCGAAGCTGCCATAGACGCAATGGCTGCACCCAGATATCCGGTGCTCGGAATCTGAGATGTTTTTGACTCAATAGCTCCGGTGAAACGATCCTCGGAGGCGCCGCCTCGCTCAACACGCATCTCCATTTTCCTTATCTCCTGTTGTTTAATTCTCGTCACACAAAATAGGTGAGCCCTTTGAGTCTCTTCGTGACGACTGGTCGCACGCTACCCGGTTCATCGCCTAGTTCGCGACAAGATGTGCTGTACTTGCAGAGCTGCCCAGCAACTGAGGAGTGGAATCAGAGCTGTTGGCAGATAAAGGCTCTTCTCACGCTAGAATCTTTGTTGCTAATGGATTTCTGGTAGACCAAGGGAAATCAGAATTCCGTTTGCATCCAACTCCGCAATGCGATACCTGGTCCTGGCTACTGATTACGACGGCACGCTGGCTTCTCACGGCACGGTGTCGGATAGCACCCTTGCCGTACTGCAACGGCTTGTGACCTCGGGCCGGAAACTGGTGCTGGTCACTGGCCGTCACCTTCCCGACCTGAAGAACGTTTTCCCGGCCCTAGATATGTTCGATCAAGTCGTCGCCGAGAACGGGGCCTTGCTCTATCAGCCGTCTTCTCGGGAAGAGAAACTTTTGTGCGAGGCGCCGCCCAAGGCCTTCCTCGACCTGCTACGGGACCGTGGCGTGCCATTCACTCCGGGCAGAGCGGTTGTGGCGACATGGGAGCCTCATCAGGATGCCGTGTTGCAGGCCATCAAGGATCTCGGCCTCGAGTTGCAGGTGATCTTCAACAAGGGTGCGGTAATGGTGCTGCCGACGGGCATCAACAAGGCTACGGGGCTGAAGGTAGCTCTCGATAGGCTTTGTATCTCGCCGCACAACACCGTCGGTGTTGGGGACGCGGAGAACGACCATGCTCTGCTGGCTGCGTGCGAATGTGGCGTCGCGGTGGACAATGCGTTGCCGTTTCTGAAAGAGCGTGCTGATCTCGTCATGAAAGGCCGCAGTTCCGCCGGGGTCGTCGAACTTTGCGAACACCTACTGGCCGACGACTTGGCCGAATTCGATGACCGCGTTTTGAGGCACTCTATTTCGCTGGGCCAGCGATTGGACAACGGAGGCGAAGTTCGTCTAAGTCCTTCGCGCAAGAGCATCCTGGTCGCAGGCCCTTCTGCCAGCGGGAAGTCCACCGCGGTTGCGGGGTTGGTCGAACAGCTTGCCGCTCAGGAATATCAATTCTGTTTAATCGATCCCGAGGGGGATTACGAGAATTTTGCAGGCGCGCTCACGTTCGGGAGCTCGAAGGAAGCTCCCGATCTTAGAGCGGTTTCGAAGGCACTGGAGGCGCCATCGCGAAGTGTGGTCGTCAGCTTGGTGGCAATTCCTTTGGCCGACCGGCCGCATTACTTCGCCGGCCTGCTGCCGCGCCTTCAGGACCTACGGGCACGGACAGCACGGCCGCACTGGCTCATCATCGACGAAGCTCATCACATGCTGCCGTCGTCATGGTCGCCCGCATCTACGACCATGCCGCAAGCGCTCGAAGGGGCAATCCTGATTACTGTCCACCCTGATCATGTGTCGCCCGCGGCGTTAAACTTCGTCAACTTGATCGTGGCGATCGGGAAGCAGCCGGGTGAAACGATTTCTGCTTTTGCGCGAGGGCTGCGGATTTCTGCCCCCAAAGTTCCAAGCCTGGAGCTGGCTTCCGGAGAAGCGCTGGTATGGTTCCGTGATCGAAGGGAGGCTCCCGTTCACGTCCGCACTGTCCCAGGTCAGCAAGAGCGCCGCCGCCACTTGCGCCAGTATGCCGAGGGCGAGATGCTTCCCGAGGAGAGCTTCTATTTTCGAGGTCCGGACAACAAGCTGAATCTGCGCGCCCAGAATCTGATGATCTTCCAACAGCTTGCTGACGGCGTGGACGATGCGACCTGGTTGTATCACCTGCGGAAGGGCGACTACTCGCGATGGTTTCGGTCCAAGGTTAAGGACGAAGATCTGGCCGAGGAGGCGGCAGGAATCGAGCAGGACCAGGGGATTTCCGCTGCCGATAGCCGGCAAAAGATCAAAGAGGCCATACAGAACCGCTACACAGCTGCGGTGTGAGGTTTGCAGGGCATGACCTGTTCCGGCCGAGTGTTCAGTCCAGCTTCCTGAGCAGGATTTCTTGCGGCATCTTCAAGCACGCCCTTTGTCATCCAAGAGGCCACGATCATTGCGAGGAGGCACTTTTATGAAGACAGCGAAGTGGATCTTGTTGGTGAGCTCAGCCATTGGCATCGGTTACGCTTTGACTCGCCGGCTGAGAGCTCAAATTTCCGTGGCGCGCAATCGTTATCCCGCTAGGCACGAGTCGTTTACCGATATCAACAGTGCAGATGCAGAGGCTCTCAAGAAGCTTGGCCTAGACGAGGTGGCCGCCGGCCGTATCGTGGAAAACAGACCGTACCGCAACAAGCTCGAGCTCGTCTCCCGGATGGTTATACCGGAGAAGCTTTATGGCACAATTCGGCACCAGATTGGGGTTCGCGACGTCGAGGACGCGGTAAAAGTCGCCTAAACCATGCGACGAGCGGCCATTGGTCGCAAGGTTATCTACTTTCGCGAATATTCATCCCGCAAGCGCGTTTGCCGGCTAGTCATCGGAATCGCTATGCCCGCGATGTAGACCTGCTTCACATCCGTCTTGACGTCGAGTGGATCTCCGTTTGCCACAACCACGTTTGCGACCTTGCCCACGTCGAGTGAGCCGAGTTTGTCGGCTACGCCCCAAATCTCAGCCGCGTTCAACGTGACCGCTTTTAACGCCTCATCGTAGGGCAGCCCAAAGGCTGAAGCATATCCCGCCTGATACGGAAGGTTGCGGCTGTTGTGGGAATCGTAAGACGCGAAGGCGATCTTCACGCCACGCTTCGCAAGCTCAGCGGGAAGTCGATAGACGGCGTCATAGCGTTCTTCCGGCTTGGGATTCACATAGATCGGTCCAACAATCACGGGGACTTTCAGGCTCGCGACGTAGTCAAGAATCGGCTGCGAGTAGTTGATGTGGTTCAAAACGAACTTCAGGTGAAATTCGTTGGCCAAGTGCACCGCCGTTTCCAGATCGCTAGCCTCCTCAGCGGCAAGGACGATCATTTTTTTTCCTTGCAAGTACGGCAGCAACGCTTCCAGCCTTAAGTCGCGCTTGGGAGGAGTCGCCTCCGACGGCTTGCCGTCCTTGCCAGGTTCGTTTTTCTTCTTCTGATACTCACTCCACTTCTGGTCGTAATCCTGTGCATCCAAAAAAGCCTGACGCAGTTGCGCGGCCATACCCATGCGGGTTTCCGGGAACTTGCGCTTCTCGAATGACTCGTTTCGCCGTTCTTTCCCGGTAAAGTTCAGTGGCATGGCAATGTCGCGAAGGATCAGCATCTCGTCGGCCGATGCCCCGGCCAACTGGATGAAGCAATCCTGCCCCGGCAGCGTGTCCTTTGCGTCAGGCGCGACGATCGCATTGGTGACGCCATTCAGCCGGGTCACTGGGATCAACTCCGACTCGGCATGGAAGGCGTCGTAAACGTGCATCTGGGGCATGATCTCGTCGAAGGTTTCCACGAGATCGTTGGTCATCTGCTCGGCGGAAATTTCCGTCAGGCCGAGATTGGTTTCCGAGTCGATCATTCCCGGAAAAACCGTCATCCCGCTCACATCGATGACTTGCGCTCCGGCCGGAATCCTTACTGCTCCACTTTTACCGATGGCCGCTATCTTGCCGTTCTCAATGACCAGGATTCCGTTATCGATCGTGCCATGCGAAACGGTCAGCAGCTTGCCACCTTTCAGAACGACCGGCTTGTTCTGCGACGAGGCGGGTGTCGCAAAGAAGATCCATACCAGGATCGCCATTGCGAGGGAGGTCAGGAACTTGCTATGACCCGATGCCGGCGAAACTGGATGACCGAGGAGGCCTGAGTGTCTCATCACAAACCTCCCTTGTAGTAAGGCATACCGTAGCCAGGCAGCGCCCGGTCGAAATACACATCCCCATCGATCAGCACTTTGTCGGGTATCCCATAGCTCGACAGGGGATAGCCGTCCCAGATCACGACGTCGCCATCCTTGCCGACGTCCAGCGACCCGACCTTGTCATCAACGCCGATGATCCACGCCGGGTTGATAGTAATCATCTTCAGCGCTTCTTCCTCGGTAGCACCACCATAGCGCATGGTCTTGGCTGCTTCCTGATTCAGGCGGCGCGTGAAATCCTCGGAATCGCTTTTGATGGCGACACGCACGCCTTTGCGCATCGACATCACTGCATTCCAGGGAATCGCGTCCCAAGCTTCGTTTTTGTATCCCCACCAATCCGCAAAGGTCGCGATCGCAACATCATTTTCGGCCAGCTTGTCGGCGACTTTGTAGGCCTCAAGCGCATGATGAAAGGCCCGTACCTTATAGCCGAACTCCTTTGCCATCGCCATTTCGGTGAGAAACTCGTCGGCGCGATAGCAATGGATCTGGACAAGCAATTTGCCGCGGAGAATGTCGGCCAAAGCTTCGAGCTTGAGATCATGCTTCGGCATCTTGGCATCTTTGTCGCCGCGCTTCACCTTGGCGTTGTAGTCATCCCACTCGCGCATGTAGTCCTGGGACTGAACCAGGGCTTCGCGCTGCACTTCGAAGTTGCCCATCCGGGTGGATGGCACCTGCTGGCGGCTTCCATAAACCCGCTTGGGATTCTCCCCACTGGCGAACTTGATCGACTGGGGCGCCCCGGGAAACAGCATGGCATCGCGGCCGACGCCGTACTTGTGTTTGATGACAATGGCTTGTCCACCGATCATGTTGGCGGACCCGTGCAGCAGGAGAGAAGTAGTAACGCCTCCGGCCAGCGCCCGATAGATTGCCTTGTCGCGATAATCGAAGGCATCAATCATCATCATCTGCGGCGTGATCGGGCTGGTGGCTTCGTTCACGTCGTCATCGAGCGCGATGTGCGAGTGGGAGTCGATGATGCCGGGCGTGACATATTTTCCGCCCGCGTCTATCACCTTGGCCGAGGCGGGAGCGCTCACATTGGCGCCAACGGCTGCGATCTTGCCATCCTTGATGTAGACGCTGCCGTTCTTGATGTTGCCATGCGTCACTGTCATGACCATGGCATTCTTGATGAGGACTTCGTTGTGAGCGGCAGGCGGGGTGTCCGTCTGGCCGCTTGCTACTGCGGCCGCGCCGAATACCACCAGCAGAACAAGAGCATAAAGCCTGTATATCGTGACGCGATGGAACATCCGGCGCTCCTGGAACAAAAGAAACGAGATTCTAGTTTTCAGCTCTGTCGGCGTCAATGAAAACCGCGGGAGGCGCTCGCGTATCATGCTGCCATGCGTGTCGGAAAGAGGTGTAACACATGACAACTGTCTTTCGTTTAGCTGCTTTCGTGCTTCTCGTTCTCTGTGCCGCCGCGTCAGCCGCTTCGTGCCCAACGTCCCAGCCGAAGACCGAAGATGCACTGCTGCAAGCCGAAGAAACCTGGGCGAAGGCGCTCGGAGACCATGACGTCAACACCGTCGCCTGTTTGGTCGCGGACAGCTTCGAAGACGCCGGCGTGGATGGGGCCGTGCATGATCGTGCAGCGATGCTGGCACGCGTGTCGCAACGGGGTCCCAATCGGAATCAACTCGAAGACATGCACGCGCACATCTTCGGGGACACCGCTTTCGTGCGTGGGGTGAACAAGGTTTTCGACCCGTCCGGGAAGCATGTGGCGAGCGTCCGGTTCACGGACATCTTTGTCTACCGTGATGGGCGCTGGCAGGCAGTGGCCGGACAAGAAACCCTGATCAAAGAGGCTCAGAAGTAGTGCGCGCCGTAGTTCAACGGGTCAGCCGCGCGAAAGTTGCGGTGGAAGGACAAATCACCGGTGAAATTGGACGCGGCTTGCTGGTGTTGGTGGGAGTCGGTCAGTCCGATTCCACCGCCGACGCGGAATATCTCTGTGAAAAGATACTGGGCCTGCGAGTTTTCGAAGACGAAAACGGGAAGATGAATCGGTCCCTGGTGGACATCGGTGGCCAATTACTAATCGTGTCCCAGTTCACCTTATATGGTGACGTGCGCCGCGGGAAACGGCCGTCATTCGACGCGGCGGCTCCTCCCCAACAAGCCCGCGAGCTGTACGAAGTCTTTGTAGATCGTGTCCGCATCGCCGGAGTGCAGTGTGAGACGGGCCGTTTCCAGGAGACGATGCAAGTCGAGCTGGTCAATGAGGGTCCGGTCACGATTCTGCTCGACTCAACGAAACTGTTCTAAGCAGCGTGGTCTCTCCAGGGGCGCGGAAACTATCTGTCGGTCTCAGTGAGGCGAGGCAGGGAACGCATTGCGCGCGTCAGGAGTTCTGGGCGATGTACTGTTTGCTGTTGAACTTTCGTCCTGTACTTTCGAGCGACATGTATCGAACCTGGCCGAAGATGGGGCGCTCGAACCACGGACGATCGAACTTTCCCACGATCGACCAGGCAATACCTGCGTAGCCGTTCGGATCGCGCCCATCCAGTTCGTACTTATCGTTCAGGTAAACGGCTGTTTGATATGCCTGGGCCGGGGACGAGCTCCATTCCAGGATCTTCTTTCCCCAATACATGCGCATGTAGTTGTGCATCCAGCCGGTATTCACCATCTGTCGTTGTGCCGCATTCCACAAGGGATCGTAGGTTTCGGCGTTCTCCAGCTGCTTTTCGTTGTAAAGGACGGGCCGCCTGTCCTTAGCGTGCTTAGCGAGCGATCGATGTGCCCAAGGGGGAGCACACTCGAAAGTGTCATAGTCGGGATTGAAGCGGACGAAATTGATAGAAAGCTCGCGCCACGTAATCAACTGATCGAGGAATGCCTGTTTCTCACTTGCGGGAGCATCGGACTTCACGACGGCCCGAGCGACGGTTCGCGGCCCGAGTTGTCCGAAGTGGAGATATGGCGACAAGTGAGTTGTGCCCTCGACTTCCGGGTGGTTCCGGGTCTTTGAGTATCGGACTAGCTTCTCTGCAACGAACGCATCGAGCAGGCGCAAGGCTTCCCGAGTCCCGCCCCGAAGACCCTTCACAGGGCGCACATCCCTATTTATCTTCCAGCCAGTGGTGATGTCGTAATCGGCGGGTAGAGAGGGCACTCCTCTGCGCGTCGTCCAGCCGACATTCGCCTTGGGATCAGCCGGTTCCACGAGGAACTTGTTCAGGTGCTTTCGGAGGCGCGGGCGGATGGTGTGCGCGGCGTATTGTTCTTTCTCCAGAAGCTTCGAGGGGACGATAACGTCGGCGTCCACGGTCCAGAGGGGCACGCGGAGTTTCGCAGCGACAGCTACCCGCCAACTCTCGGGTTGTCGCTGAGGATTCTCGTCCCCGACGACCAGAGCAGCTTTCACCTCGTCACAGAACTTGAGCAAACTGTGATCGGGAAAATGGCGCAGGACAAAGCCGATGTTCCGCTGCTCGAGGGCGTTGGCGATGTCCGGAATTCCTTCCCGAAGAAAGGCGTAGTGCCGGAAGTTCGCCGATGCGATCGGCATGGGAGCGAAGAACACGACGACGGGCTTTCCCAGCAGGTTGCCAGCTTCCACAGCGACGTCAAGGGCGGGATTGTCGACGCCGCGTTGCGCGCGCTGCATCCAGTAAACGACACACTTCCCGTCCGGATCAGGTGGGCCGCTTCGCCGAACTGTTACACGGGGATCGGCAGCGAGTTGCTCGAGAGAGTTCAAATAAGTTTATCGGCCAGTCTGGCTGCTTGCGCGCTGGCTTTGGCGTCATGCGTTCGGATGATATGCGCGCCGTGCAGGATGGCTGCGGTCTCGGCAGCAATCGTGCCATACAGGCGCTCAGCGACAGGCGCATCCTTGCCGTCCGTAGCGAGGGCTCTGCCCACGAACGATTTCCGCGATGCGCCAACGAGCAGCGGAAACCGCAAGGTGTGCATCTCGTCGAGGCGCTTCAAGATCGGGTAATTCTGCTCGAAGTTCTTGCCAAAACCTAACCCGGGATCGAGAACGATGCGATCGCGCTTGATTCCAAGCCGGACGGCTTCCTGTGTCCAGTCGCTCAACTCACGTTTGATGAGTACAAGCATGTCGCCAACCGGCGGCAGGTTGCGCCATTGCTCTGGACGGCCCCGCATATGCATCATCACCGTCCCGCAGCTCAGCTTGGCAAGTGTCTTGATCATCATTGGGTCCCAGCGAAACCCGCTGACATCGTTCACAATCTCTGCTCCGGCGTCGACGGCTGCCTTAGCCACGTTGGCCTTGTAAGTGTCTACGGAAATGATTGCGTCGGCGCGCTTCTGCTTCACGTAAGCAATCACAGGTATGACGCGGTCTAACTCTTCTTTTTCGGAAACGGCGGTGCGAGCGTCGGAAGCGGGTGCGGTTCCTGCTGCGCTTTTGCCTGTGACGACGGGTTCGATGGCGGAAACCCGGGCGCCCGGGCGGGTGGATTCCCCGCCGACATCGATGATGTCAGCGCCGTCGTCGAGCAGCTTCAACGCGTGCTCGACGGCCCGGTCGCGATCAAAATACAGGCCACCGTCGGAAAAAGAGTCAGGAGTGACGTTTACTACGCCCATAATGAGGGTCCGCTTGCCCAACTCGAGCACGCGTTGCCCCAGGTTCCATGGAAATACTGGCCGCATGGTTGCCGTGATTCTAAACCAGTGATATGGATCGAACATCCGGCTCGAAGTTTCGGCAAAACTGGGAATTTGGCCTCCGACCACGCTTAAAAAGGCCGGAAGCCCGGCATTCTGAATGCTAGAATTTACCTATGCGCCAAGCGCGCGCATTGCTGATTCCCGTAGTTTGGTTCTTGTTGACGGCCCAGTTGGTTGCCGCTCAGGCAACACCGGCCACGCCCCCTCCCTTTGCGCCTCACTCGCTTCCGCTTGCGGCGCGAATCAATGCGGTTGTTTCGGATACCGACCTATCACGCGGTTTTTGGGGGATCGAGGTTGCTTCGCTCGAGAACGGCCAGACTTTGTACTCGCTTAATGCCGATAAGCTGTTCATCCCGGCGTCGAATACCAAGCTGTTTACGACCGCGGCGGCGATGGCCCTGATTGGGCCGAATTACAAGATCAAGACGACAATCGAAACGGCCGGCAAGCTGGATCAGCATGGGCGACTGACTGGAAACCTGGTGCTGGTAGGCCGGGGCGATCCTAATCTTTCCGGGCGGGTCCTGCCCTACAACCTTCGCACGGAACGCTCGGAGTTTCCGATCAAGGCGCTCGACGAGCTCGCGGACCAGGTCGCGCAAAAAGGAATCAAGTACATCGACGGCGATGTGGTCGCCGACGATTCTTACTTTGCCTTCGAGCGCTACGGCGAAGGATGGACACAAGACGACCTGGTGTGGGCCGATGGCGCGCCAGTTTCGGCGCTGACGATCAATGACAACGTCGTCTACGTGAACATACAACCCGCCGACCGCGCCGGCGAACGTGCCTTCGTCACCGTCACGCCGTACGCCGACTATTATCAGATCGACAATCGGATTATCACGACGCCGGCCGGCACCGGGCGCAAGATTTTCATCAATCGCGAACCCGGCTCGATGGTGCTGACGTTGTGGGGCAACATGCCGCTGGGCGATAGCGGCGCCAATGAAGCCCTGGCGGTCGAAGAACCAGCGAAATTTGCCGCCGAACTGTTCCGCAGCCTGCTCGAGAAGCGTGGCATCGTCGTGTTCGGCAAGACAGAAACTCACCACACGGAACTAGCGAGCCTTTCTACATTTAGCGTTACCGCTTTAGCGACCCACGGCGGCGGCGATACTCACTCGACGGGACCGAAGGATCCCATGGTTCTGGCTAGTTACGAGTCGCATCCTCTTAGCGATGACGTTCGGGTAATCAATAAAGTCAGTCAGAACCTGCACGCTGAAATCCTCTTGCGGCTGCTGGGACGGGAGAAAGGAACGGGGGGAACGGTCGAGAGCGGGCTCGAGGTGTTACGAACGTTTCTCACGCAGGTAGGCATTCCACCGCAAGAGTACGTGTTCTACGACGGGTCAGGGTTATCGCGGCAGAACCTGGTTACGCCTCACGCCGTGGTTAGCCTGCTTCAATATGCTGCCAAGCAGCCATGGGGGCAGCTTTTTTCCGAAACCTTGCCGATCGCAGGAGTCGACGGCTCCCTGGCCGACCGTTTTCATGGCACTCCGGCACAGGGCCTGGTACTTGGCAAGACTGGGTCGCTGGACCACGTAAAATCGCTTTCCGGCTATGCCACGACTGCCAAGGGAAACCGCGTAGTGTTTTCGATTTTCTCGAACAACTTCGATGTGCCGGGCCGTCGAGCCCAGGATGCGATCGACAGGATCATCGAAGCCGTCGTCCGCGACACTCCCGCGAAGTAGTACCTACTGCAGGAGGAACGCGAGTTCGCGAGATCCGGCTGCGGCTTCTCCGTATAGCCTGCCGCACACTCCAAGGCTCACTCCCGAACCGAACATTGACGGCTCGCAGCGAAACAAATCTTCCTCTTTCCGCACCGTGACGTGAACGTTGCGGAAGGCTTGGGGAAACTCCACGGCTTCGCCGGCACCGCAGCAAAGATACAACGAGAGCAGGTCACAGAACTGAAGCACATCGGTGAGGGTTTCGAGTTCTTGGGAGGAGCAGGAGGTCAATCGAGAAAGGCGCGCCTGGCGGTCTTTCTCGGCATGGAGGAACTGCCGCAACCTGCTGGTGTCCTCCTCGTCGTCGATCCGCGAGTTCAACCGGCTTTCTCCCAAACGGAAGAAATGACGACTCACGATAAACCCTCCGGCGGGACAAACCTGTTCGGCTTGGGTAATGGACCCGTTCCATGCGACGACAAAATCCGCCGGTGTGACATCGAGAAACGAGAGCGGTCTTCCGTCATCGTTCAGTCGGGGGTGTAACTCGCGTGTGCGTTTATCAGCCCCGGTGTCGAATTGTTCCCAACCGGCATCGTGCAACGCGATGGCGCGGACCAGGTCGGGGGTGAGTTGGGGGATGAGCGGTGATTCGAGACGAGCTGCAAGATCACCCGCCAGTTGAGCATGATCGACCTGGGTGATCAGCACCCATTGCCTCGCGGATTGCCTCTGCCTTTTTTCGACGGCTTGCCACGCGGGAATTGGCTGTGGGCTAGAGCTTCCGGATTGCCCCGCGCTGCCTGCGTCCTCAAGCGGGTGCAGAACCATGACTATCTTCTTGGCGCGCGAGCAGCCTGACGGCCCCGCATGGCGCGCGCGGCGGACGGGCCGGTTCCGGTGGGAGGCTTACGCGCCCCTTCGAGGAGTTCCTTCAGGACGGTCGCGTTGTTTCGGTCCTCGTTCTTCGACGCATACAGAAGCGTCACTTTTCCCTTTTGCGCCATTGCGTAGAGATGTTGCAAGGCGCTCGAAGCTGCGGGGCCAGAGAGCTCCTTCAAGTATCGTTTGCGAAACTCCGGCCATGCGTCAGAGTGAGCGTGGAACCACTTTCGCAATTCGTTGGACGGAGCAATGTCGCGCAACCAGGCGTCCGTGGCGGCGCTTTCCTTGGTCAGGCCTCGGGGCCAAAGCCGATCGACCAGGACGCGGGTTCCGTCCGCCCGGCTTGGCTTCTCGTACACGCGCTTGAGCGAAATGGTCATGGCACTTGCTTTATTATTGTACGTCCACACTAGATGCAGGTTTCAAAGTTCCAGATTTCCGGCTTTGGAACGGAGCTCCTCGCGTTCTATGCCGGACGTTTGTGGCCGTGGCGAAGTGTAGTTTGCCGAGCTGGACTGTTGAAACTCTGAAACTTGAAATTGCAAACCGACACATGGAACTGACTAGTCTGTTCTTCGGCCGTCTGAAATGGCCGCTCGGCGCGGCTGCAGTTTTGTCGTTGTTCCTGGCCGCTTGTCACGTGGAACGCCGCAAGAGTGATGCCGAACTTGGCTTGAATGCCCAGCAAAGCTCAGGACGCAAAATCTACGATGCGCACTGTGACCGGTGTCACGAACCTTATTCGACAGAAGGCAAGCAGGGTCCCGGGCTGAAGCACATGTTCCGGAATCCATATTTGCGCGAGAGCGGGCTTCCTGCCAATGACGATCGGGTTCGCGAGATCGTTCTGTATGGCCGCAGCAAGATGCCGGGTTTCGGCCAAGTCCTTAACGACCAAGATGTCCAGGATTTATTGGCCTACCTCCATACCCTGTAGTTTGCGACCAATCTAGCTAGATTGGTTGTACGGCTCAGCGGCTGACTGTGCTACATTGTCGCCTCAAAATGCCAAGCTTGAGTACTACGCTCTGCGCTCTCGTGGCCCTCACGTTGATGAGCTTCACTTGCTCGGCTCAGCAAGAGAAGCCCCTTCGCGGTCGCCTCTCTCTGCCGGCCAAGAGTTGGGGAGTGGTGATGGAGTTGCCGGGTTTTCGTCTGAAGGATGTGGAAACCAAGCCCGACGGGCGTCGCTACATGGTTGCGGAGAATGACTCCACGAGCGTGGTCGTATCCCTCACTTTGGAATCGATACCCGCTGGCTCATCTGCGAGTCCCTGCCGCAAATCCCTTGAACAGAAGGCAAAGACCTCACCTTTCAAAGTTCAGGATGTCCAGTATTCCAAAGCGACAGACTTCGATGTTATGCAGTACATGGTTCCGAAGGTCGCAGGCAAAGAAGTGAACCAGAAAAGCGTTTTTGCGTGCCGGTTCTACGACAATGCCTATATCGATCTCCACATTTCCAAAGTAAACTTCGCGCCAGCGGACGACTCCTTGTTCGCCGACGTTATCAATTCCATGCGGATCGATAACGTGCAGAGATCCAGCATGGATTTCATGGGCGAAGGCAGCCGTCTTTATCTTGAGCATGATTACAAACGCGCAATCGGGCCATATTCCCAAGCGTTAGAGATGGAGAAGCTCGATCCAAAACTCGACCGGCGGCTGTGGTATGTTCTGGTCGATAACCTCGGCATGTCTTACGGTATCAGCGGCGACCTAAACAAAGCGAAGGAAACATTTGAATACGGCGTCAGCAAAGATCCCTCTTACCCGCTGTTCTATTACAACCTGGCGTGTACCTACGCGGAGATGGGCAATTCCAACGAAGCAACCAGCTACCTGAAGAAGGCGTTTGATTACAAAGCCAATACGCTGCCGGGAGAAGTGATGCCTGATCCGCGCCAGGATGATTCATTCAAGAAGATGATGAAGAACAAAGAATTTCGAGAGCTGGCCGAGAGCCTCGTTCGAACGCACTGAACCCGATTCGCTACTTTCTGAGTTCTACCGAGACGACGCCATTGGTTGCGCTGCTTTCAACATATTCGACTTTGGCGTGCATACCCTCCAGCGCGGTGCACGGATGTAGTTCGCCTGCCGGTGTGTAATTCAGCGCCGTGAAGGGAATCTTGTAATAGTTGCTGGCGTGGAGCGGGATGGTCCGGCCGCTCGCCTCAAGATCGAAATCCAGCGCCGCTACACTCGAGCATCGAACATGCTTCACAAGGCCGATGATCGTACGGTGTGGTCCGGTCAACGGTTGTTCCGGCTTGGGAGCAACGAAGTCCGCTTCGTTCGTTCGACCTTCTTTCTCAGACGCGAAGACTTCGTGGTAGTTGCTGCCGGATTCGGACCTGCTCTCCAGGATCGACTGCATGTGCTGTAGATCTGCGATTTGATTTTGCACGATGGCTGTCTCCTGAGCATCCTTCGCTACCTCCAACGCCGCTTGCAGGACATGGAGGGCGTCGTTTTGCCGATGCATAGCCATCAGCACTCTGGCGGCATTCAGGCGGTACTGCACATTTGTGGGATCGAGTTGGACAGAGTGCAGCGTAAGCATGTGTGCCTCGTCCAAATTCCTAAATTGCCCGGCATAGAAAACAGCTAGTGAATCGTAAGCCGGAGCGAACGCAGGGTTGAGCTTGATTGCGTTCCGCAAACTATTTTCAATCTGCTTGCTGATCTCCTCGCCCGAATCGTGCCGGTTGATGGCCATTGCGGCAAAGTAGTAGTTGGCCAGAAAGCTTTGCGAGTCGAGTTTAACCGCCTGGCGGTACCAATCCTCGGCCTTGTCCAGGTTCCCGTTGCGGAACTCGAGATAGCCCATTGTCTCGTGGGCCAGCGTGTTGTTCGGGTCATCCCGGAGGATTTGCTGCAACAAGGCGCGCGCGTCTTTCTCCCGGCGGTTGTAAGCCAGGAAATCGGCGCGTACGGCATCGGCCTGCAGCTGAGTGATGGGCTGGATTTTGAAAGTTGCTTCGTCGAGCGAGAGCTCCTTCGTCAGCTTGAACGCGCCGTACCCCGCCTGTGAGGTGTACCTCTCGAGTGCGTCTTGCAGCTTCTTCAAATCGCCGAAGGCCTGGGCCGCCGCCGTGACCGGATCGACGTGGTTCTCGACCAGCGCGAGATAATCCGTCAACTTGTGAGTGTTATTGCGGGCGTCGTTCATCTCCAGATAATGCGTGAGCGCCCAGGACTCGGAGTAAAAGATCGAGCCCTTCTTCTCCTCATGATAGTAGGGAGACTTGTCGTCGACGGCGAACAGCGTCGGCAAGGGGAGCAACCGGTTCTGTTGCAACCACAGAAGGTCCTCGCTGCTCGCCTCGCCGACGATAGTGTTCTTCTCGCGTATCTCCGTGTTCTGGTAAAACTCGGCCAATCCTTCATTCAGCCAGAGGGGAAGCGACTCTGCGGGGCTGAGGAGCAGGTGCGTGTACTCGTGATACACGGCCGCGTACGGGTGCGCGCCGCGAGCATCGAGGCGCAGGAGAACGTAGTTCTTGTCGGGGGCGCGCAGAAACAGACCGGCCAACTCCAACTGGCCTTTTGCCAGGTATTCTTCGGGCTCGAGTGCCCGGAAGCTTTGCCCATCTTTCAAAGCAAGGACGACGATGGGCACACCATTTTCGGTCAGCTTTGGAAATGCGGTGTGGAAGACCAGCCGCATGCGCTCCAACTGTTCCGCGGTCTGGCGTGCGTCCTTTTCGCTGGCATTACTGTAGACGGTGAAATGAGGACTGGTGACTTGCAGCCAGCTGTCCTGCTTCTCGCGCGCAGAAGCTGCAATGGAAACAAGAATTACGAGATAGGCGGCGACCCAAAGACGGCAATGCCAGACGGATGCCACGCGCAGACCCCAACTTCGTTATGGCGGCTTACAGCAGCAGCATTGTACCTCAATGAGTTGCGGAGATCGTGGTCTGGAACCATGGGTGTAGCCGGTTAAAAACGCATTTACGGTCTTTTCGCCTTGCGTTTACTTCGGCGCTTGCTTTTTGTGGCGGACTCGACCCGTCGAGAGCGGGGCGTGTAGTACCGGGTAAGCCAGCGGCACAGGCCATCCAGCCCCGGAAACAGCGTGCGTTCGGCCATATTGGCTTGGTCGAGCTTGTCCCGAACCTCCCACTTCAAGGCGGCCGGGACGATGATCGTGCGATACAACTCTGGGTGTTGTTCGAGCCAGCGGTCCAGCCGAGCCCCGGCGTCATTCATCACGGAGAAGGCGGCGAATTGGTTCACAATTCGGGCGTCGAGAGATGGCGGGTCCAGGAAGGCCACGAACTCCTCATTGTGGAGTTCGTCGAAGGAGCGTAGCGACAGGGCGACGGCGTCGAGCATTTCGATGCTGAACACTCCCGTCTCTTCTTTTTCGATCACTTTCTTTAGCTTTTCGGGAAGGAAGGCGCGCGCGCGATTGGTGTCGATGGCCACAACAACGCCGTCTTCCTCGTAATGAGCGATGGGTTCGGTTACAAAGTGAAGCGCGACCAGGGGAGACCACGTCCAGTCCAGCATGCGGGTGGGCAAGCCATGATGTTGCGCGAGGGCCAGCCAGCGCCAGATGGATGTGCCGGCGACGGCTTCGGCCTGGGCATACTTGCGGAAGCTGCGAAGCAGGTGCGGCTCCAGCCTCCGCGCCTCCTGGCTGCTGCCTGCGACGCGCAGCAGTCCTGATCGCAAGTCAAAGCTAACGCGGGACATTCCACGGAACACGAAAGGCGAGCGGTGCCGCTGCAGCGACTCCATCCAGGAGCCTTCGTACAGCTGCTCGATCAGGTCAGGCCAACTCTTCGCGGTGGTGGTTTGTGCCATCGTCATCACACTCGGATGTGAAACCGGGCGCCGAAGTCTGCCCACGAACTATAGATCAGGTCCATCACTTTCGCCGGTGATGTTCGTCCTAGCCGCCGGGATTTTCTGCGTCCAGGCTCAGGTTGGAGGGAAAAGCATGTGGATTAAGCTTCTTGCCGCGTTCTGCGTTCTGTTTTTCGTACTTTGAACCGTCGCCGTGCTCCAGGGGTGGAGCAAGAGCGCACCGGCGGACCGGGTGATCGGTCTAGTATTCATGTTCCTGTTTGGCATGGCTGCGGCTTGGGGCGTACGTAAACTGGTGCGATTGCCTCGCTAAAGCTGTGTCAGTGGAATACAATTCTCCTCGATTTCCTCCAACTCTCTGGCAGGAAAGCAATAAGGCCTTGGACGCTCCCACTGGATTCGCCATCTAACCGTATTTTGGGATGAAACGGGCCGATCTGCCCGTGGAGGTTTCATATGAGGAAGTTAATCATTGCGGTTGGCGTGATCATTCTGGTTATCGTAGTTGCCGCCGGCATCTTCGTGGCCACCTTCGATGTCAACAAGTACCGCGGGATGATCCAGTCTGAGCTCCAGAAACAGCTAGGGCGCCAGGTCACCCTGGGTGACATGCATCTTGGGCTGTTTCCCCCAAGCCTCAAGGTAAAGGACCTGGCGATTGCCGATGATCCCCGGTTTAACACCGCGAAGCCATTTGTGGAAGCCAATGAGCTGGATGTTTCGGTCAAGCTGCTGCCACTTTTGCACAAAGCGGTCGAGATCAATTCTCTCAGCCTACAGAGACCCAGCGTGGAGTTGATCAAGAACCAGCAAGGGGTTTGGAACTTTGCGTCCATCGGACATCCGGAACAGGCGGGAGCACAGCCGCCGAGTTCGACACCTCAGCCTGCGCCGACTCAAGGTAAGAACCAGCCGAACCAGCAACCGCCTCAACAACCTGCTCAGCAGCCGGAGTCGTCAGGCCAGCAGTTCTCGCTGGGCGACCTCGTCATCAAGGATGGCCAGGTGTCCTTGACGGATTTGCAGAAGAGCAAAACGCCCGCGGTTTACGACCACATCGATCTGACATTGAAGAACTTTGCGCCAGACCAGCCTTTTACGATCGACGCGGCAGCGCACCTGCCGGGAGCGGGCAGCCAGGAAGTCCGCTTACAAGGCAAAGGTGGGCCGCTCCAGCAAGCGAACCCTGCGACCACGCCGTTCGACGGCACTCTTAGCCTGAAACAGGTCGAGATAGCCGGGCTTTCGAAATTCCTGAATTCGCCGGCACTGGTGGGAACCAACGGCATCGTTTCGGGTGAAACCAAGATCAATAGCCAGTCGGGAAATGCGAATGTGCAGGGCCAAACGACGATTGCAAACGCGAAAATACAAGGCACCGACATCCCGTATCCGATCGTCGCCGATTACAACCTTACCGACAACCTGGTGTCCGACCTGCTCACCATTCACTCATCGACGATCAAGCTCGGTTCTACGCCAGTCAACCTCAACGGGACGATGAACTCGAAGCCCACGCCGGCGCAGATCGACATGAACGTAAAGGCCGATAACGTTTCTCTAGCCGAGATGGCGAAGCTGGCTGCCGCATCCGGCAAAGCGCTTTCTCCGGGCACGGATGTCACCGGCAACGTCAACGCCAACATCAACGCCAAGGGCGCAGCCGACAAGCCAGCGCTCAATGGCACGATCACGGCCGCGAATGTCCAGATGAGCGGTAAAGACGTGCCACAACCGGTGCAGGTTTCCAATGTCCGTCTGCAGCTAACCCCGACGCAGATCCAGTCGAATAACTTCAACATCACGTCGGGCCAGACGACTGTCAACGCGTTGCTGAACCTGAAGAACTACACGTCAAATAATCCGATTGTCGACGCCACGTTAAAGGCACCGAATGCTCAGTTGCCGGCACTGCTCGCAATGGCAAAGGCATATGGCGTGAAGAACGTCGATAAGCTTCAGGGCCAGGGGACGCTTAACCTCGACATGCATGCCGTCGGCCCGGTGAAGTCGCTGAGCGGCGATGACATCATGCGTGCTTTGAACGGCACGATGAACCTGAACTTCGCGAATCTCAAGTACAGCGGCGCCGATATAGGCCATGAGCTCGGCGCGATCGCCGGTTTCCTGGGAAAGGGCAACACGAGCACGAGCAGCCAGGGCTTCACGAACATTCTCAAAATGACCGGAAATGTCCTGGTGAAGAATGGTATCGCCAGCACGAATAATCTCCAGGCGTTGCTCGACATGGGCAATGTGGGAATCAACGGAACCGCCAACCTGGTAGACCAGACGTTGAACCTGCACATCAGCGCAGTGCTGTCGCAGCAATTCACTCAGAAGATCGGTGGCAACAGTGTGGGTGGATTCATGCAGACGGCGCTCGCCAACAATCAAGGGGAATTGGTGATTCCGGCGATCGTGACCGGGACCTTCGCCAACCCCAAGTTTGCGCCCGACCTCCAGCAGGTTGCCCAAATGAAGCTGAAAGGACTGATGCCGAACTTCAACAACCCGGCTCAGGGCGTAGGGGGACTGATTGGCGGACTACTGGGTCAGAAGAACAATGCGGCCAATCAGCAGGGCCAGCAACAACAAGCTCAGCCGACCCCGCAGCAAGGCGTCCAGGGTGCGGCACAGGAAATTCTGGGCGGGTTGTTCGGCAAGAAGAAGCAGAACCAGCAACAACCTAAGAAGTGAGCCGAAGCGAGATGGGGGGCGGGGAAGACCCGCTCCCGCGTCGTCGTACCGGTCTAGCGCACAAAGGCAGTTTGACGCATTTTCAAGCCACCATTTAGGATTCTCGTTGCCCAGGTAGGGAGAGTGGTCCCCTTCCTTTGCACGAACCTTCAACGACCTATTACACTACTCGTTTCGTTCCCAGTGGAGGTGTTTCTCTATGGCAGCTATTGATGAAAAGGTGAAACAGATTGTGGTTGAACAACTGGGTGTCGAAGAGGGCGAAGTCACTCCCAAGGCGTCGTTTGTGGACGATCTTGGGGCCGACTCGCTGGACCAGGTTGAGCTAGTCATGGCCTTTGAAGAAGCATTTGACGTCGAAATCCCGGACGAGGACGCGGAAAAGATCCGCACCGTGCAGGATGCCATCGACTACATCGAGAAACACGCAAAAGTCGGCAAATAACCTTCGCGTCCTGTGCGACCCCAAGTGGCCTTCGGGTGGAGTTTGCCGTTTTGGGTAGCACCGAGCCGATGTGAGAAGTGTGCCGAATAAAGGAGGCCAATGGCAGCCGCTGACGAAAAGGTAAAGCAAATCATCGTGGAGCAACTGGGGGTTGATGAAGGGGAAGTGACGCCCAACGCTTCATTTGTGGATGACCTGGGAGCCGATTCGCTCGACACCGTCGAGTTGGTCATGGCTTTTGAGGAAGCTTTTGACATCGAAATCCCCGACGAGGATGCGGAAAAGATCCGCACTGTGCAGGACGCCGTCGATTACATCGGGAAGCACGCGAAAGGCGGGAAATAGGATTGCCGCGCCGCGTCGTGGTCAGCGGGATAGGTCTTATCTGCGCTGTCGGGAATACAACCGAAGAGACCTGGAAGAACCTGCTGGCCGGCAAGAGCGGCGTCGGGCGGATCACTCATTTTGATTCTTCCAAGCATGCCTGCCAAATCGCCGCCGAAGTGAAGAACTTCGACCCTCTCCAGTTCATCGAGAAAAAAGAAGTCAAGAAGATGGGCCGCTTCATCCATCTCGCGATGGCGGCGGCGCAGGAAGCGATCGAATCTTCCGGCCTTAAGATCACGCCGGAAAATGCCGAGCGCGTCGGCGTGCACATCGGGTCCGGCATAGGCGGATTCGATGTCATCGAGGATGAGCACACTAAACTCATGGAGGGAGGCCCGCGGAAGATTTCGCCATTTTTCATTCCCGCGGCCATCATCAACCTCGCAGCCGGGCATGTTTCGATGCGGTGGGGCGCCAAGGGGCCGAATGAAGCGACGGCCACGGCTTGCACCACCAGCGCGCACTCGATTGGTGATTCGTACCGCATCATCCAGCACGAAGACGCCGATGTCATGATTTCCGGCGGATCGGAAGCTGCTATTACCCCCATGGGAGTGGGCGGTTTCGCGTCCATGCGTGCGCTCTCGACGCGCAACGACGACCCGGAAAGGGCCAGCCGTCCCTGGGACAAAGACCGTGACGGCTTCGTCATCGGCGAAGGCGCAGGCATTCTGATCCTGGAAGAGCTGGAGCACGCGCGCAAGCGAGGTGCCCCGATTCTGGGTGAAATCGTTGGATACGGCATGAGTTCCGATGCTTTCCACATGACGCAGCCCGCGCCCGAAGGTGAAGGCGGATTCAGGGTGATGCGGAACGCGCTGCGCGATGCGAAGCTTCAACCCGGCGACGTGGGGTACGTCAATGCGCACGGCACGAGCACCCCACTGGGCGATGTATTGGAAGCGACAGCCATCCGTAATTTGTTCGGCAACAAGATGCTTGTCAGCTCTACCAAGTCAATGACGGGTCACCTGCTCGGCGGGGCAGGCGCGCTGGAGGCCGGCATCTCGGTTCTTGCCCTGCGCGACCAGGTCCTGCCACCCACCATCAACCTCTGTCACCAGGACGAAGCCACCGCCGGCATGGACTTCATCCCGAACCAGTCGCGGCAAGTGCAGATGGAATACGCCCTCTCGAACTCATTCGGTTTCGGTGGGACGAACGGAGCGCTCCTGTTCCGACGCTGGAATGAATAGCTGATCCCTCGCTGTCGTTTTCACCAAGAACCAGCGTTTTTCCGCACCGCCATTTTGCGTTTTTCAACCGAATTGAAATTTCAGTCATCTCCGCACATCTGCTAAATTGCGGCAATGGGTCGAATCCTCGTTAGCGGCGCTTCCGGGATGATCGGTTCGGCGCTAGCGTCGTCTCTGACCCTAAGAGGGCACCAAGTTGTGCGCCTGGTGCGTGGTGCGACTGCGGGTTCCGCCGAGATCAGTTGGGATCCGCTGAAAGCGCTCTCGCCGGAAGCTGTTTCGGAGTTTGACGCGGTTGTTCACCTCGCGGGCAAAAGCATTGCCGACCGGTGGACGCAGTCTAAGAAGACGAGCATTCGCGAATCCCGGCGGGTCGGTACGCGTAACCTGGCGGAAGCTTTGGCGAACGCGCCGCAACGGCCTCGGGTGTTGCTGGCTGCGTCGGCGATCGGCTATTACGGAGACCGTGGCGATGAGGTTCTGAGCGAACAGAGCGCGGCCGGCAATGATTTTCTGGCGACCGTGTGCCGCGAGTGGGAGGCCGCAACTGAACCTGCGCGATCGGCGGGAATTCGCACGGTCAACTGCCGTATCGGCATCGTGCTGAGTGCGACGGGCGGGGCTCTTGCCAAAATGCTGCTTCCATTCCGTTTTGGATTAGGCGGACGCTTCGGCGACGGAACCCAGTGGTGGAGTTGGATTCACTTGAACGATGTGATAGGCGCTTTCGTGCACGCGATGGAGAATGCATCTCTGGACGGGCCAGTGAACCTGGTCGCTCCCAATCCCGTCACTAATGCCGAGTTCACAAAGGTACTCGGGAGCGTGTTGCGCCGGCCCACGCTTTTTCCGGTTCCTGCTTTCGCAGCTCGACTCGCACTTGGAGAAATGGCAGACCAGTTGTTGCTGGCGAGTCAACGGGTGACCGCAGGTAACTTGGCAGCAAGCGGATATAGTTTCCACTACCCGCAATTGCGGGATGCCCTTGAACACAGCGTCCGCTCAGACCAGTGAAGCGTGAGGTTCGAGCGAGATTCCGGGAGGCATGAACCAGGGACGCGGCTAGCTCATCCGGTCCCTTCAGTTGCGCCCGTCGGAGCCTTGCTGGACTTCCTGCTGGAGCTTGGCGAGAACCTGAGCTCGCTGCTCGCTGTTCAGTTCGCGGTGGAGTTCTTCGAGGGCGAGAGCAACGATGTGGTAGTGGTGGGTTCCGGCATACCTCGGATCAGAGGTGATTTCCAGCCAAACCTGGTGGAGCAATTCGAGGTCCTGAGGCCGCAAGCGCGGCGTATGCGGGCCCAAGGTGTACTCGCGTACGCTGCCGTCGGGAGAGTGGACCTCCACCGTCAGGCGCGGCCGGGGTTCGGGCAGCCGTTCCCATGCGTCGCCGGTCAACTTGGCTTGTTCATCGGCGGTCAACTTGTTTGAAAGACCACAGACCACGCGACTGCTGTCGAGACGCTGTGCGGTGAGAACGATGGCCTCGAATACGTCCGTCGCCGGGACGACCAACAGCGAAACCGGCTTACCTTCTTTTTCAGCCACTGACACGACGGAGGTAAACAACTCTTGCTCGTAGTGGTCGAAGATGTCGGTCGCATCGTAGACCCGGCTCCCCGAAAAGCTGTGTTCACGATGGTAGAGACGCGCGGTCATGACGACGACGTCCTGCTTTGTCGTATCGGTTTTCGACAGCACGTTCCTGAGGTAGTAGAGGTTCCGCGGATCACGAACCGCGATGAGGATGTTACCCGGGCGGGCGCCCATTTCTGTGCTGACCAGGTCGCCCTTGTCGTACACGCGGAACTGCGCTAATCCTTCAGGTTTGCCCTGCCTTCGCTTGGCAACGCGGTGTTCGGAATAGGTGAAGACCGCGAAGAAGATCGCACTGAAGGTGACGCCCGCGATCGTGGCTTCAGTCTTGGTCAGCAGATTGACGATTGCTGTCGTAAAAAGAACAAATGCGATGATGGTCAGGCCGATCGGAACTTCCGTCGAGCCAATGTGGATGTTCCCCGGGACCTTCCATTCGCGAATACCCGGCGACTTGTAGCGCAGAACCAGGACTGCCAGCGACAGAAGCGCGAAACTCCAGATCACACCGAACGCGTACAGCCCGGCGAGGATAAAGACGTTGCCGCCGGTGACCACGATCGTGAACACCTGCATGGCGACGATCAGATTGATGAGTCGAAAGCTGGTCCCATAACGAGGATGCGGCTTGAGAAACGCTTCGGTCAGGATGCCGTCCTCGGCCATTCGATTGAGAACGCCGTTCGCCCCTACGATGGAAGTATTTTGTGCACCTGCCAGGATGAGCACGCCAACCAGCACAACGAAGGCGTGGAATATCAACTTGGCCCACATCGGACCGGCCAGGTACATGGCGATGCCGCCAATCAGGTTGGCGAAGAACTCATGCCGAACATTGTCCGGGATCATCATTACCGCGAAAAACGAGACCAGGGACGTGAAGAGGAGGCTGTAAATGAAAATGACCATCCCGGTCTTCTCAAGGTTCTTGAGCTTGGGATGTTCTATCTCGCGGTTGACTTGGGCGAGCGTCTCCTCGCCGCTCATGGCCAGCACCGAATGGCCGAAGCCGACAAACAGGATGATCCAGGTCAGATGACTGATCCACGTCCCGTGCAGCCATCCGAGAGATTCTTTGGTCAGGCGAACCACGCCGGGATGCAACGGGTTAGGCGGAACCTGGATGGGCCCGCCGTGCAGGATCGTGTAGGTGCACCACACGATGAGAACCACCACCATGGCAGTGGTGATCACCATGATCTGAACGGCTTTCTGGCTGGATTCGTGAATACCCTGGATGTTCTTGCGCCAGAAATAGATCACGATGACAATCGCGAATGCTGCGGCAAACGCGTTTTCAGGAAAGCGAGGAATGGGATGACCGAGATATTTTGCAATGTCCTCAATAAAACCGCCGAGGTATTGTCCCGCTGAGACTGCGCTGATCGGCCCGGTAAGGACGTAGTCGAACAGCAGGGCTGACACGGATAACTTGGCTAGCGTGCCTCCCATTGCCTCTTTGACGACCTTGTACACTCCGCCGCGAACGAACATGCTGCTGGACTCGATATAGAGAGCGCGCACGGCGTAGCTGAACAGCATGACGGCGAGGATGAACCAGGGGGCGCTCTTGCCAATGACCTTTTCAGCGTCGCCACCGGCGTAATAGGCGGAAGAAGCAAGGTCGGACAGAACTATAGCGGCGGCTCGCCAGAACGAGATGAACGACAGCATCACCGTCGTGGCGACGAATACCTTGACTACCGGCCGCTTGGTTTCCGTGGTAGTGGACATCCCGGCGCTTTCACCGACCAGGTGTGCGCGGCAAAGAGTTACCGCCTCCACCAGCTGTTGAGGTCGAACAAACTATTGAAGATAGCATAGCGAACCACACAAGGCAGCTCTGGTCGGATCAGGATTCTTTCTACATGCAATCAGGAAATTCGGATCGGGAAGACCGAGCGGTATGGTTACGGTGCAGGCGCGAGATAGGTGCGGGTAATCCGATCGTGCCAGCAGAGGGCGTCTTCGTCGAGCCACGACCAGGCAAATCCGAGTCCCAGCGAGGCCGCTGAGAGCACGCAAGCTAGAACGCGCCACTGACGCATCCGGCGCGGAACAGAGCTGCCGTCGAACCGGCTCAAGCGGAGGCCAGCCAGCCGCAAGCCCGGCGTCGATCCGGTGTAGATGAGCAACAAATATTCGTATCCGGCGGCCATGATCCCGAGAACAAGCGCCAGGGTTTCGGTAGCAGAAAGCGAAGGCGAGATGGCGCCACCAATCTTGATGACGATATATCCGAACAGCGCGGCCGCGCTGACCACGATTGCGGCATCGATTGCCATGGCCAAGACGCGTCGCGACATGGGCGCTGCCTGCAGGGGAATCTCGAAACCAGGGCGTCGCTCTTGTTCCTTGTCCTCGGCGGGAAGGCTGATGCCACCGAGAGCCGGAGGAGGAGGCTCCAACTCAGGGACCTCGAGGATCCTTGGAACTTCGACAACGGGTTCGGCAAGCTCGTACGTCGGAGGCGCCGGAGCATAAAGGGATCGCGGAAATTCGATCAGCCGCCCTGTTTCGGCCGGTGGCGAATATACCTGGTGGGGAGCTGGCGGAGGGGTTTCCTGTGCCGGGGCTTGCTGCTCACAGTGTGCCGGAGCGAGATTGTCTGAACAGATAGCCGGCGAGAGCCCGGTATCGGCCGCACGAGCATAAGATCGCGGTTCAGGAGGATCAAACTTCAGCCGCAAGGACGGATAACGTGGAGGCTTGGGCTTGCGGCGAGCACGATAACTATTGAGGCGAGCCGCGACCTCGTCTTTCCAGGAATTAGGATCCCCTTCCGCGCCGGGGACGGAATCGACAACCGTAGAAGCCGGATCGGCGGGAGCACAAGTGATATTCGGCTCGGGAACCGATGCGTCCGATGTCTCCTCTTTGGCCCCGGGTGGGTCGACCGCTATGTCGCAGGAGCTCGCGCTCGACGTCAACTGAGATTGGTCGTCTACCTCAAGCACAAAACGAGAGCGCGGCGTGTCACTTTCCTCAAGGCTGGCAGAGAATTTCTCCTCACAAGGGTCATAAGCTTCCGGATCAACCAACACACTGGTTTCGCTCGAAGGGGCAACGTCGGGCTGGAAGCGGGGACGCTGCATCAGGGATGATGGGCGCGCCGAACGAAACTCAGGGTCGCAGCGACAGATGTCGCCGCAGCGCGGACATGACATGGACCGGTCTTAGAGAACGCCAGAGCAATGCAGGGGGTACAACCAACGGACGGGCAGCCGAGTCAACTTTGCCTGAGGGCTGTGGCCGTGCTAAGGTCACCAAGTCCCGACTCGGCGGCAACTGGGCGCTCGTGCGCTGGCGATGATCTCCCGCATCAGAATCCTTATCACGGCGGCGTGGCTTTGTCATCTGGTTCTGCTTCCGCCGTTAGTTACCAGCCAGTTGCCATCAGCGCGCGCCGAAAATCCCAGCCAAAAAGAAGAGCCAGTCACAATCAAGGCGCAGGAACAAGAGCGTGACGGTACGATTTACCATCTGCGCCGCGATGTCGAGATCTACTACCGAAGCTTTGTGCTCCATGCGGATGAAGCCACCTACAACGATGACACCGGGGATGCAAGCGTCGAGGGGCACGTGGTTCTCGATGGCGGGTACAACAACGAGCACATCGAGGCGAGCCGGGGGACGTACAACATTCGTACGGAAAAGGGAACGTTCTACCACGTGATCGGAACCATCGGGGCGAAGCAGCGGTCTCACCGGCTGCTGCTCACATCGTCGAACCCGTTCGCCTTCACAGGAAAAGTTGTGGAGAAGACCGGCCCAGACCGTTACGTAGTTCACAGCGGAACGGTGACCACCTGCAAGTTGCCGCGTCCGAAATGGCAGTTCAACGCACACCGGGTGGTGGTCGAGGTCGGGGGCAATGCATACCTATACGAAACGAACTTCCGAATTCGGGGCTTTCCGGTGCTGTTTTTGCCCTTCGCCACCCATCCGACCCGTCACCTGGCGCGGCAATCCGGGTTCCTCATGCCAACCATCGGTCAGTCGACGATAAAGGGCAAGATTTTCGGGGATGCCTTTTACTGGGCTATCAACCGGAGTATGGATGCGCGCTTCGGCGCGGAATACTTTTCGAAACGAGGATCGTCGCAACAGGGGGAATTCCGCTACCGTCCAAGCACCGGCTCGTTCATGGACCTAACCTACTTCGGAGTGATGGACAAGCTAAATGAAGGAGGCGAAGACGTTCGTTTTACCGGGGAAAGCCGCTTTGGCCGGAACTTCCGGGCGGTCGCGGACGTCGATTATCTCAGCTCGTTCCTTTTTCGCCTGGTCTTCAATGAAGTGTTTGCCCAGGCCATCTACTCGGAAGTGAAGTCGCAGGCGTTCTTGTCGAATACGAGAAGCGGGTATTCCAGCAACTTCGCAATCCAGAGATATCAGAACTTTGAAAGCACGACGCCCGGCGATGTCATCACAATTCTGCATGCGCCAAGCTTCGACTTCGCGAGCGTCGACCACAAGCTTGGCGCTTCGCCTTTTTACTGGAACTACGATGCGGCGGCCGAGGGACTGTCGCGTAGTGAGCCATCGGTGCGGATTCCTCCGGCTATCCCTGGGCAGCCACCCACAGTAGAACCGGCATTCCGGACCGCGCCGTTGGTCGGCCGCTTCGACTTGACTCCGGAGGTGTCGATTCCGCTCCAGGGGGGAGGATGGTCTTTGCGGCCGGAGATTGGAGTGCGCAACACGTACTACACGCAGCGACTGATTCCGACCAGCGGCGTGGGAGTGGCGGCAAACAATCCAATAGATCGCAAAGCGGTGGAAGCGTCGGCCGAGTTGAGGCCGCCCGCTATCGAGCGCGTCTTCAATCGACCCCTCTTTGGCCACAAACTCAAACATGTGGTCGAGCCGCGAGCGATTTATCGCCGGGTGGCCGGGGTCAATGACTTTCCTGAAATCCTGCGGTTTGATGCACGCGATATCCTCAGCGATACGAACGAAGTGGAATACGGTGTAATCAATCGCTTTTACTTGAAACCGGTAAAGGCGAGTTCAGCAAATTGCACTACTACTGGGTTGCCGGCGACCCCGTCTTCTCCTGCCGGAACTCCGCCGTGGGAGCAGAACCAACAGGCTCCAGAGCCGCAGGCAGCGAAGCCATGTCCGGCGGGTGCTCCCTCGAAGGAATTTCTCAGCTGGGAGTTGGCGCAGAAGTATTTTCTCGATCCAACCTTCGGCGGGGCGGTAGTCCCGGGACGTCGCAATGTATTCGAAACGACGGCGGATTTTACCGCGATCGCATTTCTGACCGGCCCACGCCATCTTTCGCCATTGATTTCACGGCTTCGAATTGTGCCTGCGGCGCACGTAGAGGGTGGGTGGGACCTCGACTACGATTTCCTGACCAGCCGTATCAACGCGAGCACCGCAATTTTGAACCTGCACTTCGGCCAGATTGGTTTTGGCGGGTCTGACACCTACCTTCGCGCCCCCGGTGAGAGCCTCGTCTCCAACACGCTCTTGGCGTCCTCTCAATTCCACCAGATTCGGGCGCAGTTGACCTACGGCAGTCCCGGCAAACGCGGCTTCAGTGGCTCTGGCGCGGTGGGATACGACGAAAACCTCAAGGTCGTGCAATATGGCGCGCTGCAGGCAAGCTACAACTGGGACTGCTGCGGGATCACTGCCGAATACCGGCGCTTTACCCTGGGGACCGTCCGCAACGAAAATCAGTACCGCTTTACCTTCAGCCTGGCAAATATAGGATCATTCGGAAATCTGCGACGCCAGGAACGGCTGTATTAGCGGGCAACGCGACATGTCAATTGTGACAACAGCCGCCGGACGGCAGCAAGCCGTCGTTTCCTCAACATCATCATTGTTTGTGCCGGTTGTGCTGATTGCCGGCGGCGTTTACCTGCGAC
>Ga0070741_10002289_pt1 | contig 52419 bp, 58 predicted proteins | sample Coa_R1_4_FD_66440 | JGI IMG/M metagenome (GOLD analysis project Ga0070741, IMG submission 66440) | Surface soil microbial communities from Centralia Pennsylvania, which are recovering from an underground coalmine fire - Coalmine... | ecosystem: Environmental > Terrestrial > Soil > Unclassified ... | reverse complement strand
GCGAAGCGCCCCGCGAGCCAGCGCGGGGCCGCCACCGCCTGCTGGATGTCGAGGCCGTGATCGATCAGCGCGCTGTAGACCTGGAGGTGGATCTGCGGCTGGCCGTCGGCGCCCATGCAGCCCAGCACCTGCCAGAGGCGCCCCTCGCGGAAGGCGAGCGAGGCGATCAGGGTGTGGAGCGGGCGCTTGCCCGGCTCGAGGCGGTTCGGGTGCGCGGGATCGAGCGAGAAGTACGCGCCGCGGTTCTGCAGCACCACCCCGGTGCGCCCGGCGACCACGCCCGCCCCGAAGCCCATGTAGAGGCTCTGGATGAGCGAGGCCGCGTTGCCCGCCGCGTCCACCGCGGCCACGTAGACGGTGTCGCCGGTCAGGCTGCCGCTGGACGGCACCTGGTCCCACGGCAGGGCGCGCGCCCGATCGATGAGCCGGCGGCGCTCGTCCGCGTAGGCGGCGGAGAGCAACCGCTCCACCGGCACCGGCGCGAAGGCGGGGTCGGCCACGTAGCGATCGCGGTCGTGGAAGGCGATCTGCTTGGCCTGCACCAGCAGGTGCACGTGATCGGGCCCCAGGAACGGCAGCGCGGGCAGGTCGTAGGGCTCGACCAGGCGCAGGGCCTGCAGCACCGAGATGCCCTGGCTCGGCGGCGGCGTCTCGTGGATGGTGATCCCGCGGTAGGTGCACTGGAGCGACTCGCCCCAGCGCGAGCGCTGCGCGGCGAGGTCGGCCTCGGTGAAGAAGCCGCCGTGCTCGCGCGACCAGCGCACCATCTCCGCCGCGGTCTCCCGCTCGTAGAACGCGGCGCGCCCGCCGCTGCCGAGGCGCTCCAGCGTGCGCGCGAGGTCCGGATTGACGAGCCGGCGCCCCACCGCGGGCCGCCGGCCCTCGGCCAGGAAGATGCGGGCCGCCGCCGGATCGGCGGCCAGCACGTCGGCGGCGCGCTCGATCCACCCGGCGAGGCGCCGCGTGATGGGAAAGCCCTCCCGCGCGTAGCCCACCGCCGCCGCGAGGTCGTCCGCGAGCGGCAGGCGGCCGTAGCGGGCGTGCGCCTCGCACCAGCCGTGGGGCGCGCCCGGCACGGTGAGCGTCGCGGGCACCACCCCGCGCAGCGGGATCGCGGCCAGATCGCGCGCGCGGAACCAGTCGATGGTGGCCCCGGCCGCCGCCTGCCCCGCCGCGTCGAGGGCGCGCACCGCGCCGCTGCGGCCCTCGTGGATCAGCCAGAACGCGTCGCCGCCCAGGCTGGTCATGTGCGGGTACACCACCGCCAGCACCGCGGCGGCGGCGATCGCGGCGTCCACCGCGGAGCCGCCCGCCTGCAGGATCTGGACCCCGGCCTCGGAGGCGAGCGCGTGCGGCGAGGCGACCATGCCGCGGTACGCCAGCGTGGGGGGACGCAGGGCGTCGAGGATGCGCCTAGCCCCGTTCCGCCGGGAGCGGCAGCTCCATCCACACGTCCGCGCGCGGGTTGCGATTGTAGTCGGCGATCTCGCGGAAGCCGTAGCGGCGGTAGAGCCGCACCGCGGCGGCCAGCCGGCGCTCGCTGTCGAGGCGTAGCACCTTCGCGCCCAGGGCGCGCGCCTCGACGAGCACCCGCTCCATCAGCCGGTCGGCGAGGCCCCGGCCCCGGTGCTCGGGGCGCAGCCACATGCGCTTGAGCTCGGCCACGCCGGGCTCGAGGCGGCGGACCGCCGCGGTGCCGACCACCCGGCCGTCGGGGTCCACCACCACCAGCATCGCCCCGGTGGCGCCGCCGTACTCGTGCTGCCAGTCGGCCACGTCGTGATCGAGCCCGTCGGGGTCCACCTCCTCGCCGAGAAACGCGAAGTACGCGGCCAGCTCGCGCGCGACCCCCGCGTGATCGGCGGGCTCCGCGCGCCGGATCTGGTAGTCGCCCACCTACCGCTTCCGCGCGTGGGCCTCGAGCCCGCGCTGCCAGAGGTACTCGGTCTCGCCCAGGTGCTTGCCGACCCAGCGCGAGAGCACGAACAGGAGGTCGCTCAGGCGGTTGACGTACTTGAGCGGCCACTCGCCGATGTCCTCCACGCGGGAGAGCTCGAGCACGCGCCGCTCCGCGCGCCGGCACACCGTGCGCGCCTGGTGCAGGAACCCGCCCACCGGCCCGCCGCCGGGCAGGACGAAGCTCTTGAGCGGGGTGAGCTCCTTCTGGCACTCGTCCATCAGGCGCTCGAGCGCGGTCACCTGCTCCGCGCCCACCCGGAACATGCCCTCGTACACCGCGTCGGCGGGCGTGGCCAGCTCGCTGCCCAGGTCGAAGAGCTCGTTCTGCAGCCGGCGCAGGACCTCGTCGAGCCACCGGTGCCGGCGACCGCTCTTCTTGCGCTGGGTGTTGAAGACGCGGGCCAGCCCGATGATCGAGTTCAGCTCGTCGATGGTGCCGTACGCCTCGATGCGCGGCGAGTCCTTGGGCACGCGGCGGCCGCCCACCAGGGCGGTCTCGCCTCGATCTCCCGTGCGCGTGTACACGCGCGTGATGCGAACCGGCATGCGTCCCCCTCCCGCGCCGAGGCTAGCACAGGTGCTAGACTCTGGCCATGAGCGAGGACTGGCGCGATCGCCTCGTCACCGATCCGGACGCCATCGCACGCATCGTGCGCGCGTGCACGCGCATCGCGGTGCTCGGCATGAAGACGGAGGCCCAGCGCGGTCAGCCCGCCTTCTACGTGCCGGAGTACATGGCGAAGGCCGGCTACGACATCGTCCCGGTGCCGGTCTACTATCCGACCGTCACGCGCATCCTGGACCGACCGGTGTTCCGCGCGGTGCGCGACGTGCCCCCGCCGATCGACATGGTGAACGTCTTCCGCCGGTCGCACGACATCCCGCCGCACGTCGAGGACATCGTGGCCGCGCGCCCGCGGGTGGTGTGGTTCCAGCTGGGCATCCGCAACGACGCGGCCGCCGAGACCTTCGCGCGCGCCGGCATCGAGGTGGTCCAGGACCGCTGCCTGCTGGTGGAGCACCGCCGGCTGCGCTAGCCGGCGGCCCGCGTCAGCGCGCGGCGAGGGCGGCCAGCGCCCGGGTCGCGTCCTCCCGCTCGTCCTCGGTGAGCGCGGCGTCCCCGAAGCGCGCGCGCTCGTACAGCGCGGTGAGGCGGGCGAAGGGCTCCGCGCGGCGCGGCGCCGCCGCGCTCACCCGCGCCGCGAACTGACGGGCGGTCTCGGCCGGGGCGGGCACGAAGCCCTGCCGGGCCATGAGGCGCAGGGCGCGCTCGTAGAACGCGGGGGGCCGGCGGGCGGGCCCGGTGGCGCGCGGGCCGCTCCCGCGGCGCCACAGGAGCCACCCGAGCCCGAGCGCCCCCGCCGCGCCGGCCGCGACCGCGAGCGGCGGACGCGAGGGCCAGTCCCGGGGCCACGGCACGCCGAGGCGGAAGTCGGTGGCCTGCCGATGCACCGTCGCGGCCAGATGCACCTGATCGCGCAGGCTCCAGTTGATCACGTAGCGGTACCAGCGCATGCGCGCGGCGTCGAGATAGAGCGAGAGCGAGCCGGGCGCCGTCGCCGCCACCTCCCCGCGGGGCGACGGATCGAAGGCGATCCAGCCCGTGCCGTCCAGGTAGGCCTCGACCCAGGCGTGCGCGTCGCTCAGGCGCACCATGAAGTAGCGCCCGTAGCGGTTCCACTCGCCCTGCTGGAAGCCGGCCACCACCCGGCTCGGGATGCCCTGGGTGCGCAGCATCACCGCCATCGCGGCCGCGAAGTACTCGCAATTGCCGGAGCGCCGCACGAACAGGAACTCCTCGAGCGGGGGCCGGGTGGTCTGGCGCCGGAGCGCGAGCGTGTACCGGTAGTGGGTGGAGAGGTGGGCGGTGATGCGACGGGCGACCGTCGCGGGATCCGCGCTGTCGCCGGCGGCTTCGCGGGCCAGTCGCGCGATCTCCGGCGACAGCGCGGGCAATTGCAGGTAGCGGGCGCGCTCCGCCGCGGTGAGCGGCGGCGCGCGGCGCGTCGCCGGCGCCGACGGCCGGCCCAGCGCCTCCACCTCCGACTCGACCCGGTAGTGGAGCCGGCCGCTGGCGCTGGAGGAGGACAGCGCGCCCATGTCGTCCACCACCAGGCCGGGGGAGGCCATCTCCACGCGGATCATCCGGGGCGCCCCGAACACCGCGTCGGTGCCCATCGGCTCCAGGAAGATCTCCTGCTTCAGGATGGGACCGGTCCCGCGCGGCGGCCCGACCGCGAAGTCGCCCGCGGACCCGCGGCGCAGATAGCGGCGCGGCGTCACCGTGGTGGACCACGCGCGGCCGTCGAACTGATCGAACGCCACCCCGCGCCAGCGCAGCTCGGGCAGCGTGGCCGGGTCCTCGGTCAGGTAGACGCGCATCACCACGCCGTGGTCGTTCTCGATGTCGCCGAAGCTGCCCAGATCCACCCGGTCCGCGAAGCCGGTGACCATGCGCCCGAGCTGCGCGCGCAGCGGCAGGGCGGCCTGGCCCACCCGCGGGATCACGAAGAACAGCGCCCCCGCCAGGCAGAACGTGATCGCCACCGCCACCAGGCTCACCCGCGTGAGCGGGCCGCGGAAGAACACGCGGCGGGCGACGGGGTTGTGGCCGCGCTCGCGCCCGGCCCGGTCCAGCTCGGTCACCACGTGGTTGAGCATGAGCATCCAGGTGCCGAGCATGAGGAAGACCACGAACACCGCGAGGAAGCCGAGGCTCATGCTGATGGACGCCGCCGCCACCAGCATGAAGAAGGAGAGCAGGCCCGCATCGCGCAGGTCCTTGATCCCGCGGCGCACGAAGAGCCGCAGCAGGATCAGGAACAGCAGCAGGTGGACCAGCCCGTCGAGGGCCGAGTACGCGAGGTAGAAGAGGTCGATCACCACCGCCACCGCGGCCGCGCCCACCAGCCCGTAGCCCAGCGCCGGCCGCACCTTGCCGCGGGCCCGCGCCTGCTCGTGCCCCCAGCCCACCAGGATCGCCAGCACCACCAGGCCTGCGCCCACCGGGCCCACGAGCGCGGCGCCGTAGAGCGCAGCCACGCCGGTGAGCACCAGCAGGTACGTGACGAGGCGGAGCGCGAGGTGGGCCGACACGTCAGTCCAGCGCGACGCGGATCTCGCGCAGCCGGCGAGACGGCAGGGCGGCGCCGGCGGCGGCGAGTCGCCCCGCCGCGCGGCCGTTCGGGATCGCCGCGGGATCGTAGAGCGCCAGCGCGGTCAGCACGCGGCGCAGGTGGGGACGGCCGTGGCCGAGAGGGATGGCGAGGTCCGGGCCCACGAGCTCCACGCCCGCGCCGGAGCGGATGAGGGCGCTCGCGATGGAGGCCGCGTCCGAGAGCGCCGCTTCCAGTCGCTCGCCGCCGGCCTGTCCGCGGCCCACCAGCACCAGACGGGCGTCACGGCTCGCCTCGGCCTCGTGCTCGCGCACCATCAGCGCCTCCGCCTTCGCGCTGCTGCGCCAGTGGATGAAGCGCGGATCGTCCCCCGGACGGTACGCGCGCAGATTGTAGAGCCCGTCACCCCGGCCGGGTCGCCGGGCCGCGCCCGCCCCCGCCCCGCCCAGCCACCCGAGCCCCGCGGCGCCGAGCGTGCGGACCGCCGGGAACACCACCACCTCGTCCGCGAGCGCCGGGCGCCCGGCCTTCACGAACAGGCCGAACGGGAAGCGGGTGGTGATCCGCACCCCGGCGAGGCGCCACCGCCCGCGGCGCGGCGGGGTCTCCTCCCACGTGGCGAGCACCTCGGCGCCCGCGGCGATGCGACGGAAGTAGACGAAGCGCGAGCCGGACTCCGACGTGCGCGCGTCGGGGGCGAGCAGCTCGAGCGTGACCGAGTAGGACGTGAGCCAGCGCTTGCCGTTCACGAGCGTGGCGCCGAGCACGGCCGGACGTCCCGCGTACAGCTCCTCGGGGACGAATCCGGTGAGCCGCACGCCGCGCATGGCCTGCTCGGAGAGGATGCCGGAGACCACGATGAGGGCCAGCAGCGCGGAGACCAGCAGGTAGAGCAGGTTGTTGCCGGTGTTGATGGCCGCGACGCCCAGCCCCACCGCCACCAGCAGGCACCACCAGCCGTCGCGGGTGGGCTTGATGGTGCGGCGCGGGTGAAGGAGCCGCGAGAGCGCGGCGCGCAGCAACGTCACCGCCGCTACCGGGGGACGGGGACGTCCTGCAGGATGGTGGCGATCGCCGCGTCGCCGTCCATGCCGCCGCCGCCTGCCACCGCGGTCTTCACCATCACGCGGTGTGCCAGCACCGGCAGGGCCAGCTCCTTGATGTCATCCGGCACCAGGTAGTCGCGCCCGTCGGCCAGCGCGCGCGCCCGCGCCGCGCGCAGGAGCGCGAGGGAGCCGCGCGGGCTGACCCCGAGGCTCAGGAGCGAGGACCGGCGCGTGGCCGCCACCACCGCGAGCAGGTAGTCCAGCACCGACTCCTCGGCGCGCACCTGCTCGGCGGCCTCCTGCAGGCTCAGCACCTCCTCGGCCAGCACCACCGGGCCGACGCCGACGGGCGGCGGCGCGGCCTTCCCCCGCAGGACCGCCTTCTCGTCGGCGGGCGCGGGATAGCCGACCCGCAGCCGGAGCAGGAAGCGGTCGAGCTGCGACTCGGGCAGCGGGAACGTGCCCTCGTAGTCGCGCGGGTTCTGGGTGGCCAGCACCATGAACGGCCGCGGCAGCGGGTACGTCGAGTGGTCGACCGAGACCTGCGCCTCGTTCATGGCCTCGAGCAGCGCGGACTGCGTCTTGGGCGTGGTGCGGTTGATCTCGTCGGCCAGCACGATGTTGGTGAAGAGCGGCCCCGCCTTGAACACGAACTCGCCGCGCTTCGGGTCCCACACCGAGACGCCCAGCACGTCGGACGGCAGCATGTCGGAGGTGAACTGGATGCGCTGGAACGAGACGCCGATGGAGCGCGCGAGCGCGGAGGCCAGCGTGGTCTTGCCCACGCCCGGGACGTCCTCGATGAGGAGATGGCCGCGCGCCACCAGACCGATGACCGCGAGCCGCACCACCGCGGGCTTGCCCACCAGGGCGCGGCCGACGCTGTCCTCCAGACGGCGGATGATCTCCGTCGAGCCGCCCATAGAGTTCCACTATACCGTACGAGGATTTTCGGGCCGGGCGCGCGCGACGCGGGCGGGCGGATGCGAGGCGCGGCGCCTTCGGCTACAATGCCTGCGCGATGCCGCTCGCGATCCCGCCCTCCCCACCCTGGCCGCGCGACGCGCGCACCGCGTGCGCCTTCACCTTCGACGTGGACGCGGAGACGCTCTGGATGGCGCGCGGAGTCCACGAGCCGGTCACGCTGTCGCAGGGCCGCTTCGGGGTGGTCGAGGCGCTGCCGCGCATCCTCGCCCTGCTGCGTCTCAACGAGATCCGCGCCTCGTTCTTCGTCCCCGCGTGGGTGGCCGAGCGGCATCCCGACGCGGTGCGCGCCATCGTGGACGGCGGGCACGAGCTGGGCTGCCACGGCGACGAGCACGAGAAGGTGAGCGACCTGCCCGCCGAGCGCGAGGAGGCGATCCTGGTCAAGAGCGTCGAGGTGCTGACCCGCGTCGCGGGCAAGCGGCCCCTCGGCTACCGCGCACCCGCGTGGCAGCTCTCCCCCCGGACCCTCGAGCTGCTCGGCCGGCACGGCTTCGACTACTCGTCGAACATGATGGACCGGCTCTCGCCGTACCTGCATCCCGCCGCCGGCGGCCGCGCGCTGGTCGAGCTCCCGGTCTCCTGGGTGCTCGACGACGCGCCCTATTTCATGTTCACCGGGCAGCGCGCGATGCAGCCGCCGGGACCGGTGCTGCAGGGCTGGCTCACCGAGTTCGAGGGGATCACCGAGATGCGGGGCATGACCAACTTCACGTTCCACCCGCAGATCATCGGGCGGCCGTCACGCCTGGCCTGCCTGCGCGAGCTGATCGACCACGTGCGCCACACCCCGCGGGTGTGGATCGCGACCCTGGGCGAGATCAGCGCGCACTACCGCGCCACCGCCGCGAAGGCCTAGGCCGGTCACGCCCCGGCGCGGATGCGAGGCGCGCGGACGGCTAGCGGAAGGCGGGGGCGACCTCGGCCATGAACCGGTCGAGGGTCCGGTACCGATCGGCGGGCAGCAGGAAGGTGGGCACGAACAGCATCCCCACCCCGGCCGCCTGCAGGCGGCCGAGCTTGTCGCGGATCTCGCTGACGCTGCCCGCCAGCACGGTGTCGCGCGCCTTCGCCTCGTCGGCCCCCATGCGCTTCATGTAGGCCTGCTGGATGCGCTCCACCCCGGCGCGATCGTCCGCGAAGCCCAGCACCATCACCGCCGAGCGCAGGATGCGCTTGGGGTCGCGCCCCACCCGGGCGCAGTGCTCGTCGAGGATGCGTCCCTTGTGCGTGAGGGTCTCCGGCCCGCCCCACACGTTCCAGTGATCGGCGTGCTGGGCCGCGATGCGCAGCGTGACCTTCTCGCCGCCGCCCCCGATCATGAGCTCGGGATGGGGCTTCTGCACCGGCTTCGGCATGAGGGGCGCGTCCTCCAGCCGGTAGAAGGCGCCCTTGTAGCTGGCCTTCGTCTCGGTCCACAGCGCCTTCAACACCCGGCACGCCTCGTCGAGGCGCTTGAGCCGCTCGCCGGTGGTGTAGAAGTCCATGCCGTAGGCGCGGTGCTCGTTCTCCTGCCAGCCCGCTCCGATGCCGCAGATGAGGCGGCCGCGGGAGATGATGTCGACGTTGGTCGCCATCTTGGCGAGCAGGGCCGGATGCCGGTAGGTGTTGCCGCTCACGATCGTCCCGACCCGCATGCGCTCGGTGCGCGCGGCCAGCGCCGCGAGCGCGGTCCAGCACTCGAGCGTGTCGCCCAGCCGGTCCGCGGTGTTGGGCATGAAGTGATCGGTGACGCAGGCCGCGTCCCAGCCGGTGCGGTCGCCGTGCTGCCAGAGGTCCAGCACCTCGTCCCACGTGATGCCGGTCATGCCGGTGAAGAGCGCGAATCTCATGGTGGCTGGATGCTACGGGCCCGCTCGGGGGAGGTCAAGTGGAAAGCCCCATCCTGATCGTGCATCCCGGCGCGCTCGGCGACGTGCTGCAGGCGGTGCCGGCGCTCCGCCGTCTGCGCGCGGGCGCGCCGGACGCGCGGCTCGTCTTCGCGGGCCAGCCGCGGCTGGGCGCGGTGCTGGTGGCCCTCGGCGCGGTCGACGAGGCGCGCGGCTTCGACGGCCTCGGGCTCGAGGCGCTCTTCGCCGACGCGCCGGTGCCGGGCGCGCTCGCAGACTTCCTGGGCCGCTTCGCGCGGGTGGTCTCGTGGTTCGGCGCGCGCGAGCCGGACTACCGCGCGCGCCTCCGCGCCCTCGTCCGCGATCTGGTGATCGACCGCCCCGTGCCCGACGACGACACGCCGGTGTGGCGACATCTGATCGCGTCGCTGGCGGACGCGGGAGACGTCGACGCGGACACGCTCGCCCCGCTCCGGGTGGAGGCCGGAGCGGCGGCGCGCGGCGCGCTGGTCGTGCACGCGGGGAGCGGCGGGGCGTGGAAGCGGTGGCCGCCGGAGCGCTTCGCGGCGGTGATCGAGGCGGCGGCGCGCGCGACCGGCGTCCCGGTCGTGCTCCATCAGGGCCCGGCGGATCGGGAGGCGGTGGAGGCGCTCGAGAGCCGTCTGACGGCGCCGGTCGAGCGCCTCGTGGAGCCCGAGCTCCCCGCGCTCGCGGCGGCCCTCGCGGGAGCGGGGGCCTACCTGGGCGGCGACTCGGGCGTCAGCCACCTGGCCGCCGCGGTGGGCGCGCCCAGCGTGATCGTGTTCCCGCCCGCCCACCTGCCGCGCTGGACCCCGTGGAGCCCGACCGCCCGCCCGATCGCGGCGAGCGGCGGGCCCGACGAGATCCGGCTGGTGACGCGAGCGCTCGCGGATGCGCTGACCGCTACCTCGCGATGACGTGATCCTCGAGTCACTTGATGCCGAGCAGCTGCACCTCGAAGATCAAGGTGGCGCCGGGCGGGATCACCCCGCCGGCCCGCGATCGCCGTAGCCCAGATGCGCCGGGATGATGAGCCGGCGGGTGCCGCCCACCTTCATCGAGATCACACCCTCGTCCCAGCCCTTGATGACGCGGCCCGTGCCCACCGGGAACTCGAAGGGGCTGCCGCGGTCCACCGAGCTGTCGAACTTCTTGCCGCTCTTGAGCCACCCCGTGTAGTGCACGCTCACGGTGTCGCCCGACTTGGGCCGGGGCCCGGTGCCCTCGACCACGTCCACGTAGCCGAGGCCGGTGGCGGTCTCGACGACGTGCTCGTCGCTCCGGTCGCTCATGATGGCTCCTTTGGCGCTCCATAGTACCAGCGATGGAGGCGCGCGGGCGCCACCCCGACGAAGTGGAGCAGACGGAGCGTCCACATGAGGCCGATGGTCCGGAGCGGCCCCTCCCGCTCCCACTTGCGCGCGGAGGTGGTGACGCGCACGCGCAGCGCGGCCAGCCGCCCGCGCGCCTTGAGCCGCCGGGACAGCTCGACGTCCTCCATCAGCGGGATGTCGGCGTAGCCCCCCACCGCCTCGAAGACGGCGCGCCGCACGAAGATGGCCTGGTCGCCGGTGCAGATCGACGTGGCGCGGGAGCGCGCGTTCATGAACCAGGCGACCATTCGCATGACCGGCCTCTGACTGTCGAAGCGCACGTCGAAGCGCCCGCCCACCACCGCGGGATCGGCCAGCGCGGCCTCGATGGCCCGGGCGGCCCCGTCGGGCAGCCACGTGTCGGCGTGCAGGAACAGCAGCACGTCGCCCGAGGCGGCGGCGGCCCCCGCGTTCATCTGCCGGGCCCGCCCCCGCGCGCTCGGGACGAGCCGTACGCCCGGCCGGCCGGCCACGACCTTCGCGGTCCCGTCGCGGCTGCCGCCGTCGACCACGAGCACCTCCGCGCCGGGGCAGGCGCGCTCGAGATCGGGCAGGAGCCGCGCCAGGTTCGCGGCCTCGTCGAGGGCCGGGATCACCACCGTGAGCGTCACCCGCCCGCTCCGGGCCCGAGCGTGATCGTGTCGTAGAAGGCCACCGCGCCCTCGCCGGTGTCGTCGGTGTCCGTCATGAGCGCGATCCCGACGACGCGCGGCGGCTCGCCCCCCACGATCCGCCGATAGTCGGCGTAGATATCGTGGCGCTCGGTCACCCACCGCCCCGCCTCCGCGGCGCCGCTCCGGGCCACCACCATCTTGGCCCGCGTGGAGTAGGCGTTGTCGAGGACGGTGCCCACCGGCAGCCGGCTCTCCCACACGTAGTTGAGCGCGAGGCCCGGCGGATAGCGGCCGTGGAAGAGGCGCAGGGCCCCGTAGCGCGCCCGCTCCCACGCCGAGGCGGTGGCCGCGTCGTACCGGAACGCCACGTAGACGCGCGCGGCGTAGTCGTCGCCCGATTTCCGGCGGGGATCCGAGCGGTCGAGCACGCGCTCCACCTTCCAGCGCCACGACAGCACGCGGTAGACCCGCGGGTCCAGGTCGAGCGGACGGTAGAGCGCGGAGGCGGCCGCCTCGCTGTCCGCGCGGAGCACGAAGCGCCCGCCCTCGCGCACCACCGTGTAGCGCGTGTGGCGGGCGACGCGGGGGAACGTGAGCGACTCCCACCCCGGCGGCGGCGCGTCCGGCTCCGCGGGTGGCGCGAACTCGAGGCGCACCGGCCCCGCCGCGGCCGCGCCCGCGACGAGCGCCCCGACCCCGAGCAGGACCGCGGCGAGCCGCGCGCGGGCCCTCCCGCGCATCAGCCGGTCCGCAGCAGGTCGTCGAGGGCCGCGCTGCGCCCGCGCAGCCACCGGGGCAGGAGCGACAGCGCCACCAGCAGCACGCCGGCGACCGCGAGCAGCAGGATCATCCGCCGCACGTCCCACGCGCCCGCCACCACCGCGCCCGCCGCCACCGTGTAGGCGACGGTGGCGGGCAGCATGCAGACGAACGAGGTCACGAGATACGCCCCCAACGAGATCGAGGTCAGCCCGTAGGCGTAGTTCTGGAGGTTGAACGGGAAGATCGGCACCAGGCGGGTGATCATCACGATGCGCCAGCCGTGTCGCGCGGTGGCGCGGTCGATGCGGCCCAGGGCGGGATACGGGGCCATCCACCGCTCCACCGCGTCGCGCGCGGCGTAGCGCGCGACGAGGAACGCGAGCGCGGCGCCCGTGGTGGAGGCGATGGAGGCGTACACGGTGCCCGCGATCGGCCCGAACACGAGCCCGCCCAGGAGCGTGAGCGGCAGCGCGGGCACGAACGCGATCACCGCCGCCACGTAGCCGCCCACGAACACCACGGGCGCCCACGGCCCGAAGGCGGCGATCCACTCCCGCAGGCGCGCCAGGTTGTCGAGCCGCCCCAGGCTCGTGACCCCGAGCGCGCGCCCCGCCACCACCAGGGCGATGGCGACGAGGCCGATCACGAGCAGCCGCTTGCTCAGTACTTGCCCCGGGCGCGCTCGCGGGCGGGCAGGATCTCGAGGCAGGTGGTCCACCAGCCGGTGCGGATGGTCTCCGCGAACTCGGGCGGCAGCCGCTCGCGCTCCATCTCGCGGGCGAGGGCCTCGTGGTCGTAGCGGACGGGCACGAACTCCACCTCGAGGTCCGTGCCGGCGGTGAGCACCGTGTACCAGACGTTGGTGCGCCCGTCGTTCTCGGGCCGGCCGATCACGCCCACGTTGACCGCGTGGCGGGCGTCCGGCAGCGCGCGGTGCCACTTGATGCCGGTGTGGGTGCACAGCATGACGTCGGCCTCCGCCCGATCCAGCAGGTGGCGCAGCAGGCCGTTCGGGGTGGCCGACTCCCAGAGGAACTCGTTGATGACCCGCGGGGAGCCGTGGCACATCAGCACGCGGTGCGGCCCCAGCTTGAGCCGGCGGTGGCGCGGCAGCGCCCCCAGCCACGCCTTGTTCTCGGTGGAGGTGTTGTCGAACGTGTAGCGGTAGCTGATCGCGGCGTAGTGGTTGTCCCGCGGGTCGGTGTAGCCGCAGCCGCAGTCGGTGTGCCCCGACGCGAGCGACTCGTCGTAGTTGCCCTGGATGCCCAGCACGCCGTGCTCGCGGAGCAGCGGGAACACGCGATCCGGGTGCGGCCCGAAGCCGCCCATGTCGCCCAGGCAGAACACCGCCTCGACCCCGCGGGCGCGCGCGTCGGCCAGCGTCGCCTCCAGCGCGAGCCAGTTGCTGTAGACGCCGCCCAGCACCGCGATCTTCCGGTACTCGCCTAGCTGTTCCGACATGTCATCCCCGTCCGGTGGCAGGTCACGCACGCCGGGTGATAGAGCGGGGCGGCCCGGAACGAATCCACGAGGCTCCCCCGCGACAGACGCGCCCCGGGCAATCCGGCGAGGATGGGGCAGGCGTAGACGCCGCCCGCCGCCACGACCCGCGCGTCCGCGCACTGCAGCGTGGAGCGCTCGAAGCCCTCCAGATCCTCGTCGGTGAGGGGCGTCTCCCCGCTCGCGGGCTGCCGGCCCATCGCGAACACGGGCATGAACTTGAGCCGCGGCCGGTCCACGCCCTGCGCCTGCAGGAAGTCCCGGAACCGGGCGTGGAGGCCGCCCGCGGCCGGGCCGGCCTCGCTCGCGATCTCGGTCGCGGTGACGATGGGCAGGAGCCCGCGCGCGTGCAGGAGCCGCACCGCCTCCACCGCCTTCGCCCACGCGCCCTCGCCGCGGACCGCGTCGTTGCAGGACGGGTCGGGATCGTCGAGGCTCACGCGGATCTCGAGCGAGTAGGCGGCGCGGGCCGCGACCGCGGCGAGCGCGTCCGCGCGCGCGGCGTCGATGAGCGTGCCGTTGGTGAGCACGGTGGTCGGCGCCACCTCGAGGGCGCGCTCGATCAGCGCGAGGATCTCCCCGTGCAGGAACGGCTCGCCCCCGGTGAAGTAGATTTCCTTCACGCCCAGGCTCTCCGCCTCCGCGATCGCGCGCCGGATCGTCTCCGCGTCGAGCGGCTTGAGCCAGGGCGCGCGGGGCCCGCTCGCGTTGAGGCAGTGGCGGCACTCCAGGTTGCACCACGTGCCGGTGATCTGGATCCAGAGCGCGGTGAGGCCGAGGAACGGGGCCTGCGGGACGGACGCGGCCCGAGCGGGGGCGAGCAGCGGCGGGGTCATTCCGCGGGCCGATGCTGGAGCGCCCAGTCGTAGGCGCGAAAGACGTCGCAGGGACGCGCGCGACGCTCCACCGCCGCGCGCACCGGCCCCGCGTCGAGATGGCGGGCGAGCAGCGGGCCCAGCCCGCCCGCGGCCTCGAAGTCCTCCGCGTACCAGTCGAGGATCCGGGAGCAGGTCACGCGGCCGCTCCCGTCCACCGCGACCTCCTGGTTCAGGAAGTTGCGGGCGGCCAGGTCCAGCTGCGCGTCGATCGCGGACGCCCGGTAGACGCCGATGGGCGGGCACGACTGCGCGCCGCACGTGATCGCGAAGTGGATGCGCGGGTCCACCGGGCGGACCGCGAGCGCCCGGCGCGGGTCCCCCGGTCCGAACGGCCGGCGGCGCCGCCACCCGTGCCGCGCGTTGTCGCGCAGGATGCCGTGCTCCACGTCGTCCGCGGTCAGCACGTGGGCCCCGACGCGGTAGGCGACCCGGCGGAAGAAGCCGCGCACCTCGCGCACCGAGGCCTTCACCTCGAGATCCACCACCGCGTGGAAGACCATGGCGTTGTAGACGTTGATCCAGAACGCGAGCCGCTCCGCGCGGGGCTCGAGGGCCTCCGGACGGATCGCGGCGAGCGCCCCGGCCTGGGCGGCCGCGGCGGTCCACCGGGGCGACGCGCGCAGGGCCCGGTAGTCGAGCGCGCCGTCCTCGCGGGTGAAGGCGCCGATCACGCCCAGCATGGCGCGCTGCAGGCGCTCCGCCGCCTCCCCCGCGGCGGCTCCGGAGGGCGCGACGCCGCCCCCGGCGGCGGCCTCCCGGTTCAGCACGATCCGCCCCCACCACGGTCTCATGGCGCTCAGCGTGCCCCCACCAAGGCGAAAGATGTCACAGCGGGGTCAATTCAGACGAACACGCCCTCGGGCAGGAAGGCCGACACGATCCAGTTGGGCGCGTCCACGATCTCGCTGATCTTGAGGTCGACGGTGACGCTGCAGAGGATGTAGGCCTGCTCGCGCGAGAGCCCCCGCTCCCGCACCAGGTGGTCGATCATGTAGCGGATCGCCTGCTGGGAGGCCGCGAAGAGGTCCGGCCCGTGCGCGGTGGTCGCGAACCACGGGCCCCGCGCGGTGGAGGAGGGCGCGCGGGTGGTGCGCAGCTGGGGCTCGGCGAGCCCGCACTCGCGCTGCAGGCCGATGCGCGCGGTGACGCGACCGCACATCTCCACCGCGGTGACGCACACCTCGCCGTCGCCCTGGATCGCGTGGGTGTCGCCCACGCAGAGCAGCCCCCCGTCCACCCACACCGGCAGGTAGAGCGTGGACCCGGCGGTGAGCTGCTTGATGTCCATGTTGCCGCCGTTCTTCCGCGGCGGCATCGTGCTGTGGCCGCCCGGCAGGTCGAGCGCGGTGCCGATCACGCCGGGGAAGGGGTCGATGGGCACCGCGATGCGGTCGCCCGCGCGGGCGTGGACGCCGTCGCTCAGGTCCCAGATCTGCAGATACGGCTTGGCGAAGTCGGCCTCGGGCAGGAGCCCGCGCCCGGGACGGATGGCGGTCCAGCCGAAGTCGGCCGGCTTCACCTCGAGGATCTCCACCACCAGGGCGTCGCCGGGCCGCGCGCCCCGCACCCGCACCGGCCCGGTCAGCGGGTGGCCCCGGAAGGGCCCCCGCTTGAGGACGTCGTCGTGGGTGGACGCGCGCGAGTAGTAGCGGTCCGCGGCGTCGCGCGTCTCGAGCACCACCGTGTCGCCGGGCTCGATCTCGAGGCGGGGCGGGATCGCGTTGTTCCACTCGTACTGCACCTGGCCGGCGTCGAGGTGGTGTTCCATGGCGCCGAAGTATACACGCGCGAGCCCGCCCTCCGCTGCCGGGCGCGCCGCCGCCTTGTCGGGGCCGGGGGGCGGGGGTATGCTCGCGGCCACCATGTCGACCGCCATCACCGCCGCGCTCTGGCGGGCGATCGAGCCCATCTACGCGGCGATCCTCGCGCACCCGTTCCTGCGCGGGCTCACCGACGGCTCCCTGGACCGCGAGGCGTTCCGCTTCTACGCGGTGCAGGACGCGCTCTACCTCCGCGACTTCGCCCGGGCGCTGGCCATCGCGGGCGCGCGGGCGCCCCGCGAGGAGTGGATCATCATGTTCAACCAGCACGCGGCGGGCGCGCTCGAGGTGGAGATGACGCTCCACGAGTCCTTCTTCAAGGACTTCGGGCTCTCCCCCGAGGCCGTCGCGGCCACGCCGCTCGCCCCCACCAACGCGGCCTACACCTCCTACCTGCTCGCGGTCGCCTACGGCCGGCCCTTCCACGAGGCGGTGGCCGCGCTGCTGCCCTGCTACTGGATCTACTGGGAGGTGGGCAAGACCCTGGAGCGGGCCGGCTCGCGCGATCCGCTCTACGCGCGCTGGATCGGCACCTACGCCTCCGAGGAGTTCGGCTCGGTGGTGCGCGCGGTGCTCGCCTGCACCGACGCGGTCGCGGCGGGGCTCGGCGACGCCGAGCGGGAGGCGATGCGTCGCCATTTCGTGACCACCAGCCGCTACGAGTGGATGTTCTGGGACATGGGCTGGCGGCGCGAGACCTGGCCCGTCTGATCGCGCTCCTCACCCTCTCCCCTCCGGGGAGAGGGCAGGGTGAGGGGGCCACGGTGAGGGGCTCACGGGTGTGGTAACGTTCGGCCTAACCCGCACGCGGAGAGGCACGACATGGCACAGGACCTGCCCGGCTTCCTCGACCTGATCAAGCGCAGCCGGCCCGACGATCTCCTCGTGGTCTCGAAGGAGCTGGATCCGGCCTACGAGATCACCGCGCTGGTGGTGAAGCTCGAGCGCGAGGCGCGCCGGCGTCCGGTGGTGATCTGCGAGCGGGTGAAGGGCACGTCGTTCCCGGTGCTCACCAACCTGCACGCGAGCCGCTCGCGCCTCGCCGCCGCCATGGGCGCGGCGCCGGACGGGATGCTGACCACGTACCTGCGGGCGATGGAGCGGCCGATCCCCCCGCGGATCGTCCAGAGCGGCCCGTCCAAGGACGTGGTGCTGACCGGCGACCGGATCAACCTCCACGACCTGCCCCAGATCCTGCACCACGAGGGCGACGCGGGCGCCTACCTCACCGCCGCGATCTCCTTCGCCAAGGACCCGACCAGCGAGACCTGGAACTGCGCCTACAACCGCCTGATGATCCAGGCCCGCGACCGCACGTCGATCCATCTGACGCTGGGCAAGCACCTGTGGGAGTTCCAGCGCATCGCGGAGTCGATGGGCAAGCCGCTGCCGGTGGCCTTCGCCATCGGCGTGCACCCCGCCATCGCGCTCGGCGCGCTCGCCATCGGCTCCATCGACGAGGACGAGCGGGGGATCATGGGCGCGCTTCTGCGCGAGCCGCTCGAGCTGGTGAAGTGCGAGACGTCCGACGTGCTCGCCCCCGCGCACGCCGAGATGATCATCGAGGCCGAGATCCTGCCCGGCGCCCGCACGCCGGAGGGGCCGTTCGGCGAGTTCACCGGCTACAGCCTGGGCCAGCGCGACCGCGAGGTGGTGCAGGTCCGCGCCATCACCCACCGCCGGGGCGCCTACTTCCAGGACATCACGGTCGCGCACCTGGACCACATGCTGCTCTCCACCATCCCGATGGAGGCCAACCTCTATCGCGCGGTGCGCGCGATGGTGCCGTCGGTGAAGGCGGTGCGGGTGCCGGCGCCCTTCACCTGCTACGTCTCGCTCGAGCAGCGGCTGATCGGCCAGGCCAAGAACGCGATCCTGGCCGTGCTGGGCGCCGACCTCTACATGAAGCGCGTGGTGGTGGTCGACCACGACGTGAACATCTTCGACGACCGGCAGGTCACCTGGGCCATCGCCACCCGCTGCCAGCCCGACCGCGACATCACGATCGTGACCGCCGCGCGCGGCTCGGACCTGGATCCCTCCACCAAGGAGGACGGCTACTCCGCCAAGTGGGGCGTCGACGCCACCGCCAAGCCGTCCCTGGCCGGCTACACCCCGCGGCACCGGGTGCCGCCCGAGGTCTGGAAGCGCCTCGACCTGAAGGATCTGTCGGAATAGCGGCTCCTCCGTGAGCAGCCACGTCGCGGCCCGCCTCGTCGCGGCGGCCCGCCGGCGGCCCGATCATCCCGCCCTGGTGTGGGATGACGGCGCGCTCACCTGGCGCGAGCTGGAGGGCCGCGCCGCCGCGGTGGCCGCGCGCCTCGCCGCCGACGGGGTGGCGGCGGGCGATACGGTCGCGCTGCTCCTGCCCAACACGTGGGGCCTGGCCGCCGCGCTCTGGGGCGGTCTCGCGCTCGGCGCCACGGTGGCGCCGCTCAACCCGCTGCTGGCCGCCGACGAGCGCGCCCGCATCCTCGCCCACCTCGCGCCGAAGGCGGTGATCGACGCGGCGCCCGCGGCCGAGACGGCGGCGACGCCCGCCATCGGCGACGCCACCGCGCCCGGCATCGTCCTCTACACCTCCGGCAGCACCGGCCAGCCGAAGGGCGCGGTACTCTCCCACGCCGCGCTGGTCGCCGCCAACGAGTCGTGGGCCGGCCCGGTCATGGGCCTCGGTCCGGACGATCGCGTGCTCGCGGTGCTGCCGCTGGCGCACTCCTTCGGCCTGAACGGCGCGCTGCTGGCGCCGCTGCTGGCCGGCGCCACCGTGGTGCTGCAGGAGCGCTTCGGGCCCGAGGAGACCCTGGCGGCGATCGCCCGGCACCGCGCGACGGTCTTCCCCGGGGTGGCCACCATGTTCCAGCGCATCCTCGAGTCACCGGCGCTCCTGACCGCGGATCTCTCGAGCCTGCGCCTGGCCGTCTCGGGCGCGGCCCCGTGTCCGTGGGCGCTGGCGCAGCAGTGGCGGGAGCGCACCGGGGTGCGCATCCTGCGCGGCTACGGGATGACCGAGCTGTTCCGCCCGATCTCCTACCTGGCCGCCGATCCGGTGGACCGGCCCGACGCGATCGGGCGCGCGGTGCCGGGCGTGGAGCTGCGGCTGGTGGAGGACGAGCTGTGGATCCGCTCGCCCGCGGCGATGGACGGCTACCTGCGCGCGCCCGAGGAGACGGCGGCGGTCCTCGGCGCCGGCGGCTGGTTCCGCACCGGCGATCTGGCCACGATCTCCGAGGACGGCTACGTGAGCATCGTGGGCCGCAAGAAGGAGCTGATCCTGCGCGGGGGCTACTCGGTGGTTCCCGGCGAGGTGGAGCAGGCCCTGCTCGGCCACCCGGCGGTGGCGGAGGCGGCCGTCGTCGGGGTGGCCCACCCCGAGCTGGGCGAGGAGGTGGCCGCATTCGTGGTCCTGCGCCCGGGCGCACGCGCCGACGCGCCGGAGCTGATCGCGTTCTGCCGCGCCCGGCTGGCCGGCTACAAGTACCCGCGGCGGATCACGGTGGTGGACGCGATGCCGAAGAGCGCGACCGGCAAGATCCTCAAGGCCCGGCTGCGGGCGCTGGCCTGATCGGAGGGATGGGAGCGAGGCGAGCGGCGTGGAGGTGCTCCCCCCACGCCGCCCCTATGTGAACGCGCGGCGGGCGCCGCGCGGCTGGGTGCCCCGCTACTTCTTCGACTCCTCGCCGGCCGGCGACTTGGTCGCGTCCGGGCTCTTCTTCGCGGCGTGCTTCTTCTTCGCCGCGTGCTTGGCCGCCTTCTTCTTCTCCATCTTGTCCATCTTGTCCATGCTGTCGCCCTTGGCGGGCGCGCTGGGCGCGGGGGTGGTGGTCGGGGCCGGGGTCGTCGGCGTCTGGGCCAGGGCCGAGCCGGCGATCCCGAGCGCGAGCACCGCGGCGGTCACGAGGGACGTCACACGTACTGTCTTCATGGGTGGAAGCTCCTCTCTCTGCGTTGAGCTGGTTGAGTGCATCTGCCGCTGCCGTCCTAGTCGAACAGGCTCGTGAAGAAGTCCTTCACGCTTCGGCCGAAGGACACGGCCCCTTCCTTCGTCCGGCTCCAGGCCGACTGCGCCTCGGGCTCCGCTGCCCGTCCTGCATCCCGGATCCTGTCCCTTGCGGTCTCCGCGCCGCCCGCGACCGTCTTGCCGATCCCTTTCGCGGTCTCCACGGCGCCCTGCCCCACCTGCCTGGCGCCGCTCTGCACCTGCGCGGCGCCTTCCCGGGCCTTCGTGTCGTCCGCCGCGCCCGCCGGAGCCGCGAGCGCGAACAGCGCCAGCAGTGCGACGGTCCACGCGACCCGACTGTTCACCGACTTCTGCATCCTACGCTCCTTCCCGTTCCTCATGGCTGTAACGTGTCGCTCAGCGTAAAAGTTCACGGCAACCCACATGCCAGGCCGGATCGGCGCCGCACCGGGACAATCGCCCGCCGGTGCGCCGATTGCCGCGTCCACGCCGTCGATCCGGAGGAGGGAATTACACGGCGGATGTAAGGATTACCAGGAAAACACGTGAGTGGGCGTCAGTTCCAGGATGACGGAATCGCGGTCGCCGAGGGCGGCCTCTCGCGGGTACTGCGGGTATTTCGCGTAGAGCCGACGGCGCAGGCGCCGGAAGCGCGGGCCGCGTTCGATCACCCGCGCGCGGCCCTGCACCATCACGCCGGTGAGGTGCGACCAGTCGTCGGAGTACAGATCGACGGTCAAGGCGAGGCGCGGATTCTTCCGCACATTGAGCACCTTGCGGCCTCTCTTCCCCGAGCCGAAGTAGAGCTTGCCGCCGGCCAGCACGTGACACACCGGCACCAGGTGCGGCATTCCGTCCCCGACGGTGGCGACGCGCGCCACCCGTTCCAGTTCCAGCATCTTCGCCTGCGCCTTCGTCAGTCGCATGAGTGCTCCTCCGTGTACGCGCTCGCGGCACGGGTAGATTGACCCTCGCCAAACCGTTGTTGTAGATTCGGCCGCATGAAAAGCAAGGGTTCGACCAAGAAATCCAAGGCCAGCTCCGCCCGCGCCAAGGCCAAGGCCAGGCCGGCGGCCCGGAAGTCGGCGGCGAAGGCGGCCGGACGGTCTGCCGCCCGGTCCGCTGCGACCCCGTCCGCCCCGCCCAAGAGCGCGACGTACACCCCGAAGCCGATCGAGGGGATCGGCTGGGCGCCCTTCCGGTACACCCGCTAGCCTCCCCGCCGCGCGCCCGGGTCTCGGGGCGCGCCCGGGCCGGGCGGGTGCTGGCGCTGGGCGTCCTCCCGTTGCTGGCCCTCATTGGTGGCTGCACGCCGCTGGAGCGGCTCGGCCAGAACTGGCGGGAGCTGCGGCGGGACTCGTCGGGCCAGGCCCCCGATCCCGCCGAGGCGCCGGAGCCCATCGTCCAGGTCTACGCCGCCCGCGCGGTGGGCTGGCGAGGGGTCATGGCCGTCCACACCTGGGTCGCGGTCAAGCCGGCCGAGGCCCCCGCCTACACCCGCTACGAGGTCATCGGCTGGGGCGTGGGCCACGGGGCCCCCGCCATCCGGGTCAACCGGACCGGGCCGGACAACTACTGGTTCGGGAGCCGGCCGGACCTGCTGGTGGACCGGCGGGGCGCCGGGGTGGATGCCCTGATCAGGCGCCTCGAGGCCGCCGTCGCGGCGTACCCCTACCCGGATAGCTACCGGACCTGGCCCGGGCCCAACAGCAACACCTTCGTGGCCTACCTGGGCCGGGCGGTCCCGGAGCTGCGGCTGGACCTGCCCGCCACCGCGATCGGCAAGGACTTCATCCCCCACGGGGTGCCGGTGGCGACCACGCCCTCGGGCACCGGGGTGCAGCTGTCCCTGCTGGGGCTGCTGGGGGTGGCGGCGGGGGTGGAGGAAGGGCTCGAGCTGAACGTGCTCGGCCTGAGCTTCGGGGTGGATCTGAAGCGGCCGGCGCTGAAGCTGCCGGTGGTTGGACGGCTCGGTGTCCGGCAGACGCCCCACTAGATCCGCCGCGCCGGGCGGCGCCGCGGCCTCAGGGTGTCGCCGCCCGCTCGCGGCGCGCGCGGACCGCGGCCGCCAGCTCCCGCAGCACCGGCACCGTCATCTCCCAGCCCATGCAGGCATCGGTGATGCTCTGCCCGTAGACGAGCTTGGTCGGGTCGCGCAGGTCCTGACGGCCGTCCACGAGGAAGCTCTCCATCAGCACCCCGATGATCCCCCGCTCGCCCTGGGCGACCTGGGCCGCGATCTCCCGGGCCACCACCGGCTGCCGCCGGTAGTCCTTCTCGCTGTTGCCGTGGCTGGTGTCGATCATCACCCGGGGCGGCAGGCCCGCGTCCCGGAGCGACGCCAGCACCTTCTGCACGCTGGCCGCATCGTAGTTCGGGCCGCCCTGCCCGCCCCGGAGGATCACGTGGCAATCGGCGTTGCCGCGGGTGGAGACGATGCCGGCCAGCCCGCGCTCGGTGACGCCCAGGAAGGAGTGCGGATGCGCGGCGGCGCGGACCGCGTCGATGGCGATCTGCACGCCGCCGTCGGTGCCGTTCTTGAAGCCGATCGGCATCGAGAGCCCGGAGGCCAGCTCGCGGTGCACCTGGCTCTCGGTGGTGCGGGCGCCGATGGCTCCCCAGCTCACGAGGTCGGTGATGAACTGGGGCGAGATCGGGTCGAGGAACTCGCACCCGGCCGGCAGCCCGAGCTCGACGAGATCGAGCAGGAGCCGCCGCCCCCGGCGCAGCCCCACGTTGATGTTGAAGCTGCCGTCGAGATGCGGATCGTTGATCAGGCCCTTCCACCCGACGGTGGTGCGGGGCTTCTCGAAGTAGACGCGCATGACGAGCCGCAGGTCTCGCCCGAGCTCGTCGGCCAGCGCGCGCAGCCGGCGCGCGTAGTCGCGCGCGGCGGCGGGATCGTGGATCGAGCACGGCCCGACCACGACGATCAAGCGATCGCCCTCGCCGTTCAGGATGCGGGAGATCTCCTCGCGGGCGCGGATCACGGTGAGAGATCCTTCCTCGGTGAGTGGCAGCTCCTCGAGGAGGGCCGCGGGCGGGGTGAGGGCACGAATGCTCTCGATGCGGAGGTCGCGCGTCTTCACCGGCCTATTGTAGATCGGCGACCCGCCCGCGACCCAAGCGGGAAAGCGGGCATTTTTTCGCCCGGCCCGCGCGTACGATAGACGCGTGGAGTCCGAAGCCTCCCGACGCGCCCGATGACCGCCGCCTTCGATCCGCTCAGCGACCTGTTCGTGGCGCAGCTCGCCCGGCCGACGCAGCTGGGCGCGGTGAACCTCCGGGCCCTCACCCCGTTCCAGCGGGCGCTCCTCGTGATCGACGGCACCGTCACCAAGTTCATCGAGGCCTACACCCTCGAGCCGGTGCAAACGGTGCACCTCGGTCAGGAGGCGCGGACGCTCACCGCGGACCAGCCCTGGCTCGAGGCCACGGAAGGCACCGAGGTCCTGGCGCGCCGGGTCTACCTGGAGGGCAAGTACACCCGCACCGTCTACGCCTACGCGGTCTCGCTGGTGGCGCCGGACCGGCTGCCGGAGGGGGCGCGCGAGTCGCTGCAGGACGACGCGGGCAGCCTCGGCCGCATCCTCCTCAAGGCCCAGCTGGAGACCCGGCGCGAGGTCCTCTGGTACGGGCGGGAGCAGCTGTCCGACCTGCCCGAGCCGATCCGGCGGCTCGAGGGCGCGCCCGCCATCAGCCGCACCTACCGGATCATCAACCGGGGCCGCCCCCTGATGCTGATCAACGAGAAGTTCCCGACCAGTCCCGATCGGCTGCCGTCCCGCGACTAGGAGCAACCATGGACGCGCGCTACCTGGATCCCTTCATCGAGACGCTCGGCCGCGAGGCGCTGGCCCAGATCCAGCTGAAGAAGCTCCAGCTCATGCTGGAGCCGGTGCTGGCCACGAACGCCTTCTACCGCCAGAAGCTGGCCGCGGCGGGCGTCACGCATCCCGGCGACGTGGCGAGCCTCGACGACTACCGGCGGCTGCCGTTCACCACCAAGGAGGAGCTGTCGTCGGACCAGGCCGCGCACCCGCCCTACGGCACCAACCTCACCTTCCCCAGCGACCGCTACACCCGGATCCACACGACCGCGGGCACCAAGGGCGAGCCGCTGCGCTGGCTCGACACCGACGAGAGCTGGAGCTGGTGGGCCCGGTGCTGGGCCGCGGTGTACCGGGCGGCCGGCGTGACCGCGACGGACCGGATCTTCTTCGCGTTCTCCTTCGGCCCGTTCATCGGGTTCTGGAGCGCGTACCAGGGGGCCCAGCTGATCGGCTCCCTGCTGATCCCGGGAGGCGGAATGTCCTCGCACCAGCGGGTGAAGGCCATCGTGGTGGACGACGTATCGGTGCTCGTCTGCACCCCGACCTACGCGCTGCACCTGGCCGAGGTCGCGGCCGAGGAGGGCATCGACATCGCGCGCTCCGGCGTCCGCATCACGATCCACGCCGGCGAGGCCGGCGCCAGCCTGCCCGGGACGAAGAAGCGGATCGAGTCGGCGTGGGGCGCGAAGTGCTTCGACCACGCCGGCTCCACCGAGGTGGGCGCCTGGGGCTTCGAGTGCCAGGCGCAGGCGGGCGTCCACTTCAACGAGGGCGAGTTCATCTGCGAGGTCATCGACCCGGTGACGGGCCGGAGCGCCGAGGAGGGCGAGCTCGTCATCACCAATCTCGGCCGGGCCGGCATGCCGATCATCCGTCACCGCACCGGTGACCGGGTGAAGCTCGCCACCGAGCCGTGCCCCTGCGGACGGACGTTCTGGCGGGCCGAGGGCGGCATCATCGGACGCATCGACGAGGTGTTCGTGGTGCGCGGGGTCTCCGTCTTCCCGGGGGCGATCGAGGACGTGGTGCGCCGCTACCCCGAGGCCGGCGAGTTCGTGGTGGACATCCACCGGCGGCACGAGCTCGACGACATGGAGCTCCGGATGGAGGTCAGCGGCTCGCAGCCGGACGCGGTGGCCGCCGCGGTGGCTCGCGACCTCCGCAACGGGCTGGGGCTCCGCGTGCAGGTGAGCCCGGTGCCCTACGGGACGCTGCCCCGGTTCGACGCCAAGGCCCGACGCTTCACGGACCATCGCACCGGCCGCTGACCCGGGCCGCCGTCCCGGCCGCCCCGGCCCGCCCGCGTCGCGGACGGCCGCCGATCAGCCGCCGGTTCGGGCGCCCGGCCCCCGCGTGACCGTCTCCCAGCCTGCCTCCGCCAGCGGCCGCGCCCGCTCGCCGCGGGCGCGCGCGTTGACGTCATTGGCAGTCCCCGCGATCACGCGCCCCATGATCCCCTGCGCGATGGCGGCCAGCCGGAACATCGCGAAGGCCAGGTAGAACTCCCAGTCCGGGATGCCCGAGCGGTTCGTCCGGCGGCAGTAGGCCGCCACGTACTCCTCCTCGGACGGCAGCCCCAGCTCCGCGAGCGGCGCACCCAGAACGCCACCGAGCGTGGCGGGCGCGAGACGGTAGGGCATGCAGTTGTAGGCCAGATCCGCGAGCGGGCTCCCCAGCGTCGAGAGCTCCCAGTCCAGCACCGCGACCACGCGCGGCTCGGTGGGGTGCACGATCAAATTGCCGGGGCGGAAATCGCCGTGGACGATCGTGGGCGGCTCCTCGGCGGGGACGTGCTGGGGGAGCCACTCGATGAGCCGCTCCATCGCCTCGATCCGCTCGGTCTCGGAGGCGCGGTACTGCGAGGTCCAGCGGTGGATCTGGCGGGCGAAGTAGGAGCCGGGCCGGCCGTAGTCGGTGAGCCCGGCCGCCTCCAGATCCACCGAGTGGAGCGTGGCCAGCACCTCGTTCATCGAGTCGTAGATGCGGCTCCGCTCGGAGGGCGTCAGGCCGGGCAGCAGGGGGTCGGCCATCACGCGGCCCTCGACCCACTCCATGATGAAGAACGCGGTGCCGATCACACGGTCGTCCTCGCAGAGCGCGAAGGTGCGCGGCACCGGCACGCGCGTCCGTCCCAGCGCGGTGATGATGCGGTACTCCCGATCGACCGCGTGGGCGGAGGGCAGCAGCTTTCCGGGCGGCTTGCGGCGCAGCACGTACTCGCGGCCGGGCGTGGACAGCCGATAGGTCGGGTTCGACTGTCCACCCTGGAACTGGGTGACCGTGACCGGCCCCTTGAAGCCCTCGACGTGCTCGGCCATGTAGCGCTCGAGCGCGGCCACGTCGAAGCGGTGCGTCTCGCGCACCGGAATGGTATCGGCGGTGGAGCTCACGTCGGGGGCGCGGCGGCGCGGAGCACGATCGGCGGCCATGGCGACGGGTTCCGATTATGAGGCGGCGCCGCGGCGGGAGCAACCCCGCCGCGCCCGGCCCGCGGCCGGCCCGGTCGGCGGACTACTCGACCAGGACGTCGGCGCGGAGCAGGAGCGCCGCCGGCACCGCCAGCCCGAGCGCGCGGGCGGCGCGCAGGTCGATCGCCAGCTCGAAGGCGGTCGGCTCCTGCACCGGCAGGTCGGCGGGCCGCGCCCCCCGGAAGATCCGGTGCGCGTAGGTGGCGGCCTGCCGGTACATCTCGGGATAGTTCACGCCGTACGCGATGAGCCCGCCGACGAACTCGGTGGAGGCGTAGATCGCGGGCAGTCGGTGCCGCGCGGCCAGCTCCACGATGAGGGCCTGGTTGGCCTGGGTGAGCGTGTCGAGCCCCACGATCATCGCGTCGGCGCGATGCCGGGCCGCGGTCACGAACGCCACCGGCAAATCGTCGACCTTTCGCACGTCCAGGAGCAGAGGCTCGAGGGCGAGCGCGCGGGCCGCCGACTCGGTGACCCGCCACTGCGCCGGCAGCGCGGGGTTGCTCATGTTGAAGAGCATCCCGATGCGGGCGGCCCGCGGGAGCAGCTCGCGCAGGAGCTGGACCCGCTTGGGATAGATCTCGGTGACCGCCGCGCTCAGCCCGGTCACGTTCCTGCCGGGATGCGCGAGGCTCGCCACCAGGCCCGAGCCCACCGGATCGCCGACGCCGATCATCACCACCGGAATCGTCTCGGTGGCGCGCTTGGCCGCGAGGGCCGCCGGCGTGCCCCGGGTCACGATCAGCTCGACCGGCCGGCTCACGAGCTCGCGCGCCAGCCCCGGAAATCGCTGGTCCACGCCCTCCGCCGACCGGTACTCCAGCACGAAGGCCTGGGCCTCGGCATAGCCCTGCTCCCGCATCCCGCGGCGGAACGCGTCGACGTTGGCCGCGTTGGCGGTCGGCGACGTGCGCTCCACCATCCCGATGCGGTGACGCGGCCGGGTGGGCGGCTCGGCGACCGCCGCCAGTGGCGCGGCCAGGCCGCCGACGAGCGCGCCGCCCAGGAACGCTCGCCTCGTCATCGCGCCCTCCGGTCCGTCGCTTCGCATGGCCGCTCGTCTCCGCAACACGGTGAGGGACGCAAGGTCGGTGCCAGCGGCGCCGCATCGGTGAAACGCCGCGTTGCGCGGCGGCGGCGGCGCGGCCGCCGGGCAGGACAGGACCGGACCCGGGACTTGTGCCCGAGACGCCCGCGGACGACGCGCGCGGAGGAGGAGCGGCCCGGGCGCTCTAGGGCGGCACGAGCGCCGACGAGCCGGGGGCCAGCGGCGGCGCGCCGGAGCGCCCGTGCCGGTAGTGCCACCGCAGGGTCAGCAAGGACACGAGGCAGAGCCCCACGAGCCCACCCACCGCGCAGGCGACCGACACGCCCCAGCGCTCCGCGATCGAGCCCATGATGAGCGAGCCGATGGGGGTCATGCCCGCGAAGACCAGCGCGTAGAGCCCCATGATCCGCCCCCGGAGATCATCCGGCACCGTGATCTGCACGGTGGTGTTGCACCCGGTCATGAACGTGATCTGCGCCAAACCCATCGCCATGAGCACCGCCGCGGCCATCCCGAAGTGGCGCACCAGGGAAAGCCCGGCCAGCAGCGCCGCCGCCGCCGCCGCGGGCGCCACCACCGCCCACAGCGGGGGGCGGCCCACCGAGAGGGCCGCCACCGCGAGGGCGCCCATCACCGCGCCCACTCCGAGAGACGCCATGAGCAGGCCGAAGCCGTGCGCGCCCTCGTGCAGCACGTCGCGCGCCAGCAGCGGCACCAGCACGTTCGTGTTGATCACGAACAGGCTCACCGACAGCAGGAGCCCGAAGACCAGCGCGATGCGCGGGGCGCCCAGCGCGAAGCGCACGCCCTCCGCGATCTCCGCGCCCATGGTGAGGCCGCTCCTCGGCCGCGGCGCCCCGTCGGCGTGAATCGCGAGCAGCGCCGCGATGACCGCGATGAAGCTCAGCCCGTTGAGGAGGAACGCGGCCGCGGTCCCGTAGCGCGCGACCAGGAGGCCCGCCGCGGCGGGACCCACCACGCGCGCGCCGTTGAAGACCGCCGAGTTGAGGGCGATGGCGTTCATCAGGTCGGAGCGCGGCACCAGGTGCGCGATGAAGGCCTGGCGCGCGGGCATGTCGAGCGTGGTGGCGAGGCCGTAGAGGGCGGCCAGCACCGCCACGTGCCAGAAGCGGACGTGGCCGCTCCACACCAGCGCGGAGAGCGTCAGGGCCTGCAGCATGAGCGCGGTCTGGGTGCCGACGAGCAGGCGGCGCTTGTGCACGCGGTCGCTGATCGCGCCGCCCAGGAACGAGAAGAGCAGGATGGGGCCGAACTGCAGGGCGCCGATGAGGCCGAGGCGGAACGGGGAGTCGGTCAGCTCCAGCACGAGCCACGACTGCCCCACGCTCTGCATCCACGTTCCGATCAGGGAGACGAGCTGCCCGCTCCAGAAGAGGCGGAAATCGCGGTGACGGAGGGCGCGGAGGCCCGCGGACACGGCCATGGTCCGCTATACTGTGCCACGGATGCTCCGCTCCAACGCGGTACCGTTGGGCGCGCTGCTGGTCGCGCTCGCGCTGGTGACGCTGCTGGCGCCGTCTGCCCAGCCCTCTCCCACCCACGGGCTGCCGGAACCCGCGCACGCGCTCGCTCGGCCCCGGCCGAGCCTCGCGGGCGAGATGCTGGTCGCCACCGAGGCGCTGCGGGGGCCGGTGTTCGCCCGCGCCGTGGTTTACCTTGTCCGCCACGATGCCGACGGCGCCTTCGGGCTCGTGATCAATCGGCCCGGCCCCGAGGTGCGGCTGGCCTCGCTGCTGCGCCAGCTCCAGCTCGACCCGAGCGGGGTCACCGGCCGCATTCGCGTCCACCTGGGCGGGCCGGTGGAGACGCAGCGCGGCTTCGTGCTGCACACCGCGGAGTACGCGGTGAGCGGCACCGAGCGCGTGGCCGACGACGTGGCGCTCACCACCGAGCCCGACGTGCTGGCCGACATCGCGCACGGCAAGGGGCCGCGACGCTACCGCTTCCTCCAGGGCTACGCGGGCTGGCGCGGCGGGCAGCTCGAGGAGGAGATCGACGCCGGCGCCTGGATCAGCGTCGCCGCCGATGCCGACATCCTCTTCGACGAGGACTACGCGACGAAGTGGACCCGCGCCACCGCCCGCCGCCGCCTGACCATCTGATGGGGTCAGGTCTTACATTCCGACATTTTCGTGGGAAGCGGCGTTACGCCGAACTCGGAAAAATGTCGGAATGTAAGACCTGACCCCGTCCGTCAGTAGGTCGGGGCGGGGGGGCCGGAGATGGGGACGTTGAGGATGGCGGGCGCGCCGGAGGCGAGCGCGCGGTCGAGGGCGGGAGCGAGGTCGGCCGGGGTGGCCACGTGCTCGCCGTGGGCGCCCAGGGCCGCGGCCAACCGGTCGTAGCGCGAGGGCGCGAGCTCGCAGCCGATCGTCCGGTCGGCGCCATAGTGCTGCAGCTGGAGCTGGTGCTCGGCGTTCCAGCGCGCGTCGTTGCCGACCACCACCACCACCGGCAGCCGGTACCGCGCGGCGGTATCGAGCTCGAAGGCGTGGAAGCCGAAGGTGCCGTCGCCCAGGGCCGCGATCACCGGGCGGTCCGGATGGCGCAGGCGCGCCGCGATCGCCATGGGAATCGCGGCGCCGATGGCGCCCGCCACCCCGTTGATGAGCCGCGGCGCCGTCTCCACGCCGGCCTGCACCCACTGCCCGAACTCGCCGCCGTCCACCACCAGGATCGCGCCGCGATCGACGAGCGGCTGGAGCGCCGCGCACACCCGCAGCGGGTGCATGGGCGTCGTGTCCGCGCGCCGCAGCGCCTCCCAGGCGGCGGGCACGGTGGCGCGCGCGCTCCGGACCTCGTCGCCCCAGACGTGATGGGCCCACCGGCGGCTCCGCGCCGCGTCCGCGAGCTGCCCGGCCGCGAGCGTGGGATCGGCGACGAGCCCCATGGCCAGGCCCGGGCGGAGCGACGCCGGGTCCGCGTCGATCTGGATCACGCGGCAGCCCGGCGCGAAGGCCGACTCCTGGGCGAAGCGCACCGTGAAGTCCGCCTTCTTGCCGAGCAGCAGCACCAGGTCGGCCTGCTTGAGCAGCGGCGCGGCCAGGTGCAGCCACGGATCGTTGAACCCGCGCGGGCTCTCCATCGGCAGCGCGGGCAGCCCGGTGACCTCCACGAGCCGCGCCACCGCGGCGGCCCGCGCGCGCCGCGCCAACGCGGGCCCGAGCAACGCCACCGGCCGGCGCGCCTCCCCGAGCAGCGCGAGCACGCGCTCCACCTGCTCCGGCGGCGCCGCGGCCGGCGCCTCGCGCGCCGCCTTCGCCACTCCCCCCGCGGCGGCGCGGTCCACCCTGGCCTCGAGCAGGTCGCCGGGCAGGCTCACGTGCACCGGTCCCGGCCGGCCGCTCCGCGCCAGGTCGAGCGCGGCGACGACGTCCTCGCCGAGCCGGCCCGCGTCCTTGGCCATCCACGACGCCTTCGCCACCGGCGCGGCCACCGCGGCCTGGTCCACCTCCTGGAAGCCGCCCCGCCCCAGCTCGCCCAGGGGCGCGTGCCCGCTCAGCAGCACGACGGGCGACTCCGCCATCAGCGCGGTGTAGAGCGCGGAGACCGCGTTGCAGTGGCCGGGGCCGGCGGTGACGAGCGCGACCCCCGGCTCCTCGGTGAGGCGCCCCCACGCGTCGGCCATGTGCACCGCGGCCGCCTCGTGCCGCGTGTGCAGGATCTCGAGCCGGCTCCCGATCGCCGCGTCGTAGAGCGAGAGGATGTGGTTGCCGGAGAGCGAGAACAGATGGCGGACGCCCGCCCCTTCGAGCGCGGCCACCACCGCCTGCGCGCCGGTGCGCGTCATCGCGCTCCCGTCTCGCTCAGCGCACGCGGCCGCGCGCGGCGACCGGCCAGGTGACCTCGACGACGCCGTCCCGCACCCCGTACACCTCGTCCACCATGTTGGTGACCACGCAGCAGTGGTTCGGCACCACGCTCACCACGTCGCCCACCTTGGGGCGCTCCGCGCACGCCGAGAAGTCCACCACCGCGTGCTCCTCGGAGAGATGCGCCACGTGCGCCTCCGGATACTCCATGAGATGGCCGTAGCCCTTCATGTGATAGAGGTCCGAGGTCAGGACCTTGCTCCCCGCGTCCAGCACCCCGCGGTCGTCGGTGGGCCGGCTCACCACGGTGGCGCGCACGCGCATCGCGCACTGCTCCCACGTCGCGGTCCCGGTCGAGACCACCATCGCGTCGTTGTAGACGCAGGTGCCGGCCCGATGCTCGGTGAGCATCGGGAAACGGTCGACGGTGGCGAGTGCGGGAGTGCCGCCGCCCGAGACCACCTCCACCGGGATGCCGGCGCGGGCGAACCGGGCGAGGGCCGCCTCGAAGAACTCCCGCGTGTCGGGATCGCGGTTCGGGAACGTCATCAGCCCCTGGAAGTGGAGCCCCGGCCGCGCGGTGGCCTGCCGCGCCAGCGCGAGGGCCTCCTCGGGCGTCTGCACGCCGGTGCGCCGGAAGCCGGTGTCGCACTCGATCAGGAACGGCAGCGTGCGCTGGGCGCGCCGCGCCGCCTCCGCCAGCTCGCCGGCCACCACCTCGTTGTCGAGCACGACGGTGAGGCGCGGCACGCGCGCCGCCAGCGCCATCAGCCGCTCGGTCTTGGCCGGGCCGAGGATGTTGTAGGTCAGGAGCACGTCGTCGGCCACGCCGGCGTCGACGAACACCTCCACCTCCCCCAGCTTCTGGCACGTGATGCCCACCGCGCCCGCCGCCATCTGCATGGCGCCGATGGCCGGGATCTTGTGGGTCTTGATGTGCGGCCGGTTCGCGATCCGGTGACGATCGAGATGCGCCTGCACCCGGCGGATGTTGTCCTCCATCACGTCCAGGTGCACGGTGACGGCGGGCGTCTCCAGATCGGTGAGCGCGGTCGGGGAAGCGGTCATGGAGACCTCCTGGAGCCGGGCGACGGCGCGAGCGCCTTGCGCTTCCAGAGCTCCCAGGGGCGACCGAGGGTGCCCGCGACCGAAGCCTCGGCCTTCGCCGCCTCCTCCGGGGTCAGGTAGCGCACGTTGTTGCCGCCGAGCGCGATGGCCTGCGCCTGCAGACGGGCGTTCACCTCGGTGTAGACGCTGCGGAACACGACCTGCGGGAGCGAGCCGCCGACGACCACCACGCCGTGGCCGCGCATGAGGGCGACCGGCCGCGCGCCGAGGGCCCGGGCGAGGGCGCGGCCCAGGTCCGGCGTACGCACCAGCATGTCCGTCGCGCCGCCCGCCGCGGCGCCGATGTCCCACACCGGCACGCCGCCCGCGAGGAACGCGCTCATGTGGTAGAGGGGCCGCAGCGGAACCCCGGTCGCGCCGAACGGGATCACCGACGGGGAATGGCTGTGGACGATCGCGCGCACGTCCGGCCGCACGCGATAGATCTCGCCGTGGATGTACCGCTCCAGATAGCTCGTGCGCCCGGCCGCCGCGACCGGCTCGCTGTCGAGCGTGTACTCGAGCACGTCGGCCGCGGTCACCAGCTCGGGAGCGAGCGAGCGCGACATCAGGAAACGGTCCGGGTCGCGGTCGTGCCGCGCGCTCACGTGGCCGTAGCCGTCGAGCACGCCCTGGTCCACCAGGATGTGGTTCGCCGCCACCAGATCCTCCAGCAGCCGCGGATCGGGCGGGCCGGCGGAGGCGGCCTGCCCGGCGGCGGGGCGGGGCGGCGTGAGCAGGGCCCCGAGCGCGACCAGCGCGCCGGCCGTGAAGCCTCGGCGCGTCAGCGCGGGGGCGGGCCTCTCGTCGGGAGCGGGCATCAGGGCGCCGAGACGGTCTGGCCGTTACCGCTCGAGGTGACCGAGAAGCCGTCGCCCTGCCGCGTGTAGGCGTAGGCGGACCAGCCGGAGGGCGGCACCGGGATCGAGCCCAGCACCGGTCCGCAGGGCATGCCGTTGACGCTCGACTGGGTGACGAGGGCCTCGAGCGATTCCGGCAGCGTCCCGCAGGTGACGCGATAGGTGTTCACGGCCGCCGCGATCGCCTGCACGTCGCTCCGGGCCTTGGTCATGCGGGCCAGTGGCAGGTCCTCGCGCACCGCCTTCTCCTCCCGCTCGCAGCCGAAGAGCGCGAGCAGCAGCGCCGTCGCCACCAGGATCCCGCCCGCAACCCTCACGCGCCCGCCTTTCGCGCCGGAGAAAATCCGACGGCGCCGTTGCTTTGTGCCAGAATCATACGCCGCTTCCACGGCCCCGGCCAAGCGGCGGGCGCACGTGGACGGCCGCAGTCCATTCCCACTCCAAAGGAGAGCGCGATGAGCATCAAGCGTCACGGCGTCGGCCCCCGGCTGAGCCAGGCGGTCGTCCACGGCAACACGGTGTACCTGGCGGGCATCATCGCGGGCGATCCCTCCGCGGACGCCAGGGGCCAGACCGAGCAGATCCTGAAGAAGATCGACGAGCACCTGGCCGCGGTGGGCAGCCACAAGTCCAAGCTCCTGTCCGCGACGATCTACGTGGCCAACATGGGGCTCTACAACGACATGAACGCGGCGTGGGACGCGTGGATCGACAAGGCGAACACCCCGGCCCGCGCCACCGTCGAGGCGCGGCTGGCCACCCCGAAGCACCTCGTCGAGATCATGGCGACGGCCGCGATCTGATGGCTCAGCCGGCGGCCCGGCGGTTCGAGGGCAAGGTGGTGCTGATCACCGGCGCCGCCGGCGGCATCGGCCGCGCGGTCGCGACGCGGTTCGCGGCGGAGGGCGCGCGCCTCGGCCTGGTCGACCTCGCGGCCGACGGCCTCCGCGAGACGCTGGCCGCGGTGGAGGCGGCGGGCGGAGGCGGTATGACGGTCCAGGCCGACGTCACCCGCGCCGCGGACGCGGCGCGCTATGCGGCGGCGGTGGCCGATCGCTGGGGCGGCGTGGACTGCTTCTTCAACAACGCGGGCATCCTGGGCGCGGTGTCTCCCCTCATCGATTACCCGGAGGACGCGTTCGACCGCGTGCTGGCGGTGAACGTGAAGGGGGTGTGGCTCGGCCTCAAGTCGGTGGCGCCGCTCCTGCGCGCGCGGGGCGGCGGCGTCGTCGTGAACACCGCGTCCATCGCGGGGCTGCGCGGCTCCCGCAACCTGGTGGCCTACACCGCGAGCAAGCACGCGGTGATCGGGCTCACCCGCACCGCCGCGCTCGAGCTGGCGCCGGCCCGGATCCGGGTCAACGCGATCTGCCCGAGCCCCATCGAGACCGCGATGGCGCGGGCGCTGGAGGAGGGCGCGAGCCCGGCGAATCCGACCGCGTTCCACGACCGCCTCGCCGCCACCATCCCGCTGCGGCGCTACGGGGAGCCGGCAGAGGTGGCGGCGCTGGTGACCTTCCTCTGCAGCGCGGACGCGGAGTACCTGACCGGCGGGATCTACACCGTCGACGGCGGCGCGACGGCCTGAGCGGCGCGGGGCGCGTCGGACCGCGGCGCCCCCACGTCGAAGCGCTGCAGCTCCGGCATCACCTCACCGGCGAAGAGGCGCAGGTTCCGCTCCGCCTCCTCGTAGGGCATCCCCGCGTAGCTGAAGACGCCCACGTAGTGACTGTTGCCGGTCCGGGCGTGGATGTCGAGGATCTTGTCGTAGCACTGCTCGGGCGTGCCCCACACCTGGAGGTTCATGAAGTAGTCGATGACGGTGTCGGTGCCGTACTGCTGGATCTTCTCCGCCATCTTGCCGTAGTACTCGTAGCCCTTGGTGTGGGCCAGGTGGTCGCCCTGGAACTGGTAGTGGTCGAGCACCGTCTGATAGTAGCCGCCGATGTAGCGCCGCGCCATCGCCTCGGCGCGGTCCGCGCTCGGATCGCAGAAGGTCCAGCCCGCCGAGATCGGCGGCGGCGCATCCACTCCGTTCACCCGCCGGTACACCTCGCGATAGGCGTCGAGCTCGCGCGCGACCTCCTTCCACGGCTTCTGGGGAATGATCAGGATGCCCACGCCCAGCTCGGCCATGATCGGCAGCGACTCCGGCGAGACCGCCGCCGCGTAGGTGCGGCCGCGGAAGCTCCTGAACGGCGCCGGACGGATCGCCGCGCGCGGCTGCTTGACGAAGGTGCCGTCGTACTCGCAGTAACCGCTCTCGAGGCCACGCAGCAGCATCTCGGCCGACTCCACGAAGCGGGGGCGGGACTCGTCCATCGACATCCGGAAGCCGTCGAACTCGACCTTGCCCGCACCGCGGCCGAGCCCCAGGATCAGGCGGCCGCCGGACAGGTTGTCGAGCATGGACACTTCCTCGGCCACGCGCATCGGATCGTGCCAGGGCAGCACGACCACCATGGAGCCGAGCTGGGCCTGCCGGGTGCGGCCCGCCATGTAGGAGAGGAACTGCAGGACGTCGGGGCACATCGTGTAGTCGGTGAAGTGGTGCTCGACGCCCCACACCGACTGGAACCCGAGCGGCTCGGCGAGATCCGCCAGGCGCAGCTCGTTCAGGTAGACGTCTCGGTCGCTGCGCGCCTTGCCCGGGTTCTGGAACACCACCGCCATCCCGACGTGCATGCTGGGTTCCCCCCCCCGCCGGGATGGTACGCGAGGGGGAACCCGCGGGGCAAGCCGGGGCCCCGCCGGGAAGCCTACGGGGCCCCGCCGGGAAGCCCGGAGATCAGGCGACGCGACGCAGGGGACGCGCGGGCGCGGGTGCTTCCTCGCCCCGACGCACCACCAGTTCGTAGCCGCGCGGCACGCGGGCCATCAGCACCGGCCACACGCTCTCCAGCATCCACTCCCATCCGCCGGGGACCGCGACCACCACCTGCCCCGGCGTCCACAGCGATCGTGGCGTCACCTGCACCGACACGAACGACTCGCCGCCCAGCCTGCGGTCGATCAACGACTGCACGTAGGCGCGAGTCGTGAGGGCGCGGGACTCACGGCGATCTCGCCCGACCCGCCAGGCCAGGGGGCCCACCACCAGCACCAGTCCCACCACCGTCGCGACGAGAATCTCGAGCATGGCGCGTCTCCTTCCGCGCATTGAGATGCCGGGCTCCCGACAAGAGATTCTTCGTGATTCCGACGGGAAAACGGCGGAATCCCTTCGGCGCAACGCGGCATCGAAACCAGCGGTGAGAGAAGGGAGGAAGCACGCCATGGCAAAGCGCATTCTGGTTCCGTTGGACGGCAGTGAGGCCTCGGAGGCGGCGGCGACGCTGGCCGGGCAGGTGGCCCGAAGCACCGGCGGACGGCTCCGACTGCTCCAGGTACAGCCGGTGCCCGAGGAGCGGAGGAGCACGTCCGGCCGCGTGGTCGCCTACGCCGACCAGGAGATGGAGCGTCTGAGCGCCGAGAGCCGCGACTATCTCGAGTCGGTGGAGACGCGACTCGGCCCGGTTCCTGCCGAAGCGGTGGTTCGTTTCGGCGATCCCGAGCGGGAGATCCTCGTGGAGGCCGAAGCCTTCGGCGCCGACCTCATCGTGGTCGCCGGGGAGAAGCGGGGCTGGCTCCGCCGGCTCACCGGCCGCAGTCTCGGCGAGCGCCTGTTCCACGAGTCGCCGGTCCCGGTCGCGCTCGTCCGCGCCGCCTGAGCCGGCGCGGCCGCACGGCCCGACGCCGCGCGGGCGCCTCAGTCGTAGAGTCGGCCGCGCTGCAGGCGCCGGTGGCAGTGGAAGAGCGTGTACTCGACCGCTCGCGCGGACACGCCCAGCGCCCGGGCGTGTCCGCGCAGCCGCGTCAGGTACTGCACCCACTGGTCGGGCGTGAACCCCCGCCCGCGCCGGTTGGCGGAGACCGACCGGATGCTGAAGAGCAGCTGCCAGCACCGGATGTCGAGCACGCCGTAGCGCTTCGGATCGATCAGGGTGAGGATCGCGGAGGCGGTGGCCACGCTCACTCCCGGCAATGCGGTCAGGTGGGCCAGCCGCTCCCGCTCATCGCGCGCGGCCAGCGCCTTGGTGGACGCCCGCCGAATCGCCGCCGGTCCGCTCCGCTCGTAGTGACGCCGTGAGCGCGGGCTCTTCCACCGGCACATCGTGAGGAACTCGCCGCGAGTGAACCGGCCCCGGGCCTTGACGTGGGCGAGACGCGCGATGAGCGCGGCGGTGCCGGGGTCCTCGTCCCTCACCAGCTCGCGCCGGAGCAGGGCGCGTAGGCTCCGGTAGGGCACCCGTTTCAGGGGCATCGGGCGTGGCTCCCCCCGGTGCGCCCACCGTTGCGCTCATCCGACGCCGATCGTATGGTACCCGCCATGACCGAACCCTTCGTGACGCTCCCCGAGATCCACCGCGCGGCCCGCGCCCGCCTGCCTCGCACCTCGTACAACTTCGGCGCCGGCGGGACCGAGACCGAGACCACGCTGCGCCGCAACCGGCGCGCGCTCCGGCGTCTGGCCATCCGCCAGGACGTGCTGGTCGACGTGCGCCAGATCGATCTGTCCACCTCGCTGCTGGGCATCCCGCTCACCTGGCCCGTGGTGATCGCCCCGATGGGCGGGCTCGTGCTCTTCCATCCCGAGGGCGACGTGGAGATGGCGCGCGGCGCCGCCAAGGCCGACACGCTGCAGTTCCTGAGCGGCGCCACCGGCTGGTCGGTGGAGGCGGTGGCGGCGGCCAGTTCCGGGCCCAAGATGTTCCAGCTCTACCACATGGGCGATCGCGCGTGGGTGGCGGACCTGCTCGCCCGGGTCGAGGCCTCCGGCTATCTCTGCGTGTGCCTCACCGTCGACGTGCAGGTCTACAGCCGGCGGGAGCGCGACATCGCGGCGCGCTTCAGCCCGCGCGAGGCCATGTCGAAGGCCCCGAACCCGCGGCCGCCCGACTCGGAGTACCCGGCCCGCCTCACCTGGGCCGACGTGGAGTGGCTGCAGAAGACCACGCGCCTGCCCATCGGGCTCAAGGGCATCATGACCCCGCGCGACGCCAAGCGCGCGGTGGAGACGGGGGTGAAGCTGATCTGGGTGTCGAACCACGGCGGTCGTCAGCTCGACTCCACCCAGGCCAGCATCGACGCGCTCCCCGCGGTGGCCGACACCGTCGCGGGGGCGGCCAGCATCGTGGTGGACGGCGGCTTCTCGCGCGGCACCGACGTGATCAAGGGGCTGGCGTGGGGCGCGAACGCGGTCGCGGTGGGCCGCACCGCGCTCTGGGGCCTGGCCGCCGACGGCGCCGCCGGGGTGGCCTGCAGCATGGACATCCTGCGGCGGGAGCTCCGCACCTCCATGGCGCTGGCCGGGCAGATTAGCGTGCGGGGGCTGACCCGGGACGTGGTCTTCCGGGTGGATTGAGCCGCCGGCGGCGCAGCGGCGCCCGGCTACATGAAGCCGGTCCCCTCGAACTCGCAGTGGCCGCCGCGCAGCTCGTCGGCATACCAGGTGCCGCCGCGACGGAGACACATCCGCGCCAGCTCGTCCTCGGTGTAGGCCGGCCCGAACGCCACCGACCCGCACCCGGCGAGCGCCACCGCGACGAGCAGGCCCGCGAGCGCTCTCACCTACTGCATCGGCGAGTAGGACGTGGGCCGGAGGATGTGCGCGGTGAGCCGGCGGACCAGCGGGCCGTTCTTCTCGGTCTCGGCGAAGGCGGCCAGCCGGTCCTTGTCGGCGAAGAATCCCGCCCACTTCTTCTCGCGGTCCGCCAGGCTGTCCCAGGCCAGGATGTAGAGGAGCTGGTCGGACGGTCCGCCCAGCTCGTTGGTCCAGAATCCGACCACCTTGATGTCGTGCTTCTTGAAGAAGCCCATCGTGATGTCGGCGAACCGGCGGTTGAGATCGGGCAGCCGGCCCGGCATGGCGTGATAGGTACGGAGCTCGTACAGCATCGCGAAGCCTCCTGACGCGCGCGGGTGGATACTGTCTGGCGGGCACTCTACCCAAGCAACCGGCTGTCCGCCAATGGGGGAGTGCGGGGGCCATTTCGGGGCCCCCGCAGCTGAAGGGCCGTGCAGAAGCAAACGGTTGCCCGCCAGTGGGGGAGTGCGGGGGCCATTTCGGGGCCCCCGCAGCTGAAGGGCGCCCGGAGACCGATGACCTTCCACCAACGCACCCTCAACCGCCCGCCCCGGCTCGTGCGCACCGCCGCCGTCGTCACGCGCGCCGGCCTCGGCCTCACGCTCCTCGGCGCGCTCGCGCTGCTGCTGTCCGGTGTGGGCACGCGCTGGGACTGGTGGGACTACCGCACCGGGTTCCTCATCCTGCGCTGGACGCTCTACGCGGGTCTCGGCATCATCGCGGTCACGCTGGCCGGTCTGGTCCTGGCCGCGCTCGCGCGCACCGGCCGGACGGTGCTGATCTCGCTGGCCACGTGCGCCGTCCTCGTCGCGGTGGCCGCGATCCCGGTCGGCTACCTCCGTTCCGCCGGGCGCGTGCCCCCGATCCACGACCTCACCACCGATCCCGACGATCCGCCGCGCTTCGTGGCGGTGCTGCCGCTGCGGAGGGAGGCGCCGAATCCCGCCGAGTACGGCGGCCCCGCGCTGGCCGCGCAGCAGCGCGCGGGCTATCCGGACCTGGCGCCGGCCCACCTGGCCGAGCCGCCGCCGCAGGCCTTCGCCCGCGCGGTGGAGACCGCCCGCAGCCTGGGCTGGGAGATCGTGGCCGCCGTCCCCGCCGAGGGCCGGCTCGAGGCCACGGACCGGACGCGCTGGTTCGGCTTCCGCGACGACGTGGTGGTGCGCGTCGTGCCGGAAGCGGGCGGCAGTCGCGTGGACGTGCGCTCCGTCTCCCGGGTGGGCCGGAGCGATCTGGGGACGAACGCGCGACGGATCCGCCGGTTCCTCGCGGCGCTGCAGGCGGCGCCGGCCGCCTCGACCCGCCCCTAGCGCGATCCGCGCCGCCGCGCCGTCGGCGCGGCCTTGTGGATGGCGAGCGCGGCCTGGTCGGCCAGCGCCGAGAGCAACGCGACGTCCTCCGGGGAGAACTTCCGGCGGACCCGGGCGTAGACGCTCAGGCTGCCGACGACCTCGCCGTGGATCTGCAGGGGCACGCCGAGGCCGGCGTGGAAGCCGTGCTCGCGCGCGCCGTCGCGGTCGATCGCGTCGATGCGGCCGTCCTCCGCCATGTCCGCGATGGCCACCGGACGGCCGCCGGTGAGGACCGCACCGCTCAGCCCGTCGGTGCGCGCCACCCGCGGACGGCTCATGAGGGGCGCCGCCGAGTCGGTCCGGGCCTTCACCACCAGGTGCTCGCCCTCCAGCAGCCGGAGGCCGGCCGCCTCCACCCCCAGGAGGCCCATCGCCTCGTTCACCAGCCGCGTCAGGACCTGATCCGCGTCGTTCGTGGCCGCGATCGCGCGCGAGAGCTCGCAGAGGACCTGGAGCCGGCGCCACTGACGATCCGCCCGCTCGAGGAGGCGCGCATGGCGCAGGACCATCGTGACCTGGGCCGCCACGTTCTCGGCCAGCTCCAGCTCCCGGGGCGTGAAATGCTTCCGGGCCTTCCACCACACGAAGTAGAAGGCGCCGGCCACCGTGTCGTCCAGCAGGAGCGGGAGCACGAGCCCCGACTGGTGCCGGAAGCGCCGGAAGATCTCGAAGCCGAATCGCGGATCCGAGGGCACGTCGTCGGAGTAGACCGGCCGGCGGCTTTCCCGGATCGCGTGGAGGAAGCCCGGGTCCCCGAAGGGAACCGGATGGCTCAGGAACGCGTCCATCATCGCCTTCGGGACGTGGTACCCGGCGGTGGGCACGAGCCGCCCGCTCGGCTCGTCGAGCAGGTAGGCGGCGCCGGTGTCGGCCCCCACCAGGAACACCAGCTCGCGACAGATGCGCCGCAGCGCCTCCTGCACGTCCAGAGTCGCGCTCGCGGTGCGGGAGATGGAGAGCATCACCTCCAGCTCGCGCAGCCGGCTCGCGGTCTCCGCCTGCAGCTGCATGTTCTCGCGCACCAGCCGCCGGCGCTCCAGCACCCGCTGCACGACGGCGGCGAGCCGGGGCATCTGGAACGGCTTCTCGAGATAGCCGGCGATCCCGCCCTCCATCGCCTGCACCGCCGAGGTGATGGTGGCGTAGCCGGTGATGACCACGATCTCGGGGGGATCGGGCAGGCGCCGGGCCGCCTGCATCAGCTCGATGCCGTCCATGTCGGGCAGGCGCAGATCGACCAGCACGAGCGCGATCGCGCCGTCGCGAAGCCGGGTGAGCCCGTCGTGCCCGGAGTGGGCGAGGGCGACGGTGTGGCCTTCCTGCGTGAGGTACTCCCTCACCGACGAGGCGACCGCGCGATCGTCGTCGACGACGAGGATGGACTCGGAATCCACGCGGACCGGTCCCCGCGCTCTCAGACCTTGACCGCGACGCGCTCCACGAACTCGCGCCGCAGCGTCAGCCCCAGCCCGGGCCCGGTCGGGGCCAGCACGTGGCCGTCCTCCAGCGCCACGCGCTCCTCGACCAGGTCGTTGAGGAGCGGGTTGTGGCCGCGCGAGAACTCGAGCAGCGTCACGCACGGGGTGGCGACGGCCAGGTGCAGCCCGGCCGCGAACAGGATCGCGGAGCCCCAGAGATGCGGGGCCACCGTGAGCTCGTGCGCCGCGGCCAGCGCCGCGATGCGCTGGGTCTCGGTGATGCCGCCCGCGATCGCCACGTCGGGCTGGCAGATGTCGACCGCGCGCGCCGCGATCATGTCCCGGAAGGCGAAGCGCGTCTGCTCGCTCTCGCCCGCCGCGATCGGGATGTCGGTGGAGGCGCGCACCTCCGCCTGCCCGGCCAGGTTCTCGGCGGACACCGGCTCCTCGAGCCAGGCGAGGTCGCAGTCCTCCACCTTGCGCGCGAAGCGCTGGGCCTGGCGCACGCTCCAGGTCCCGTGCGCGTCGACCATGATCCCGACCCCGGGGCCCAGCGTCTCGCGCACCTCGCGCACGCGCGCCGCGGAGTCGTCGACGCTCCTGTCCTGCAGGCCCACGCGCAATTTCACCGCGCGGTGGCCGCGCTCCACGTACTGCAGCATCTGCTTGCCGATCGCCCCCACCGGCGCCCAGCCCCCGCTCGCGTAGGCCGGGATGCGGTCGCGGTACTTGCCGCCCAGCAGCCGCCACACCGGCTGGCCGAGCGAGCGGCCGAGCAGGTCCCAGCACGCGATGTCGATCCCGCTGATCGCGCACAGCGCGAGGCCGCGCCGGCCCATGGTCGGAAACGTGCGGCCCTCGCGCGTCGCGTAGTGCGCGCGCGTGCCGTTGTAGAGCGCCTCCCAGATCGCGGTGACGTCGCGCGGGTCGCGCCCGATCAGGAGCGGCGCCATCTCCTCGCGGATCATGGTGACCATCGCCGCGTAGCTGCCCAGGTTGCCCACCGCGGCCTTGGCCTCGCCCAGCCCGAGCAGGCCCGCGTCGGTCTCGATCTCCACCAGGCACATGTTGAAGGTGTCGTTGCGGCCGAAGTCGCTCACGTGGGCGTGCTCGGCGGGAATGGGCGCGCGGAGCCAGGTGGCACGGACGGCGGTGATCTTCATGGCGGAGCGAGCGTACGGCGGGCCCGTCGCGGAAGTCAATCGCGACGGGGGTCGCTCGCGGCGGCGAGCGTGAATCCGGTCAGCTCGCGGACCAGGAGGCCGGACGGCACGGCCCCCTGCTCCTTGACGTGGTTGCCCACCTCCGGGGCGTACCACACCTCGAAGGCGACCGCCCCGGTCCGGCGGCGCTCACACGTCACGTGCGAGGCGGAGAACGTGCCTGCCGGCACCGTCACCGGCGCGGGGGCATCGGCCCGGCAATCCATGAGGACGTCCTCGCTCTGCCGTCTCTCCGGCCGCTCGAGGCGGTAGTCGAGCACCCACCGCCGCCCGGCCCGGATGGGAAACTCGATCACCGCCACCGGCAGCACGTTGCGCAGCACCACGCCGCCGTCCACCTTGTCGAGGACGTGCGCGCCGTCGGTGCGCCGGTAGAAGATCTCCCGCCGGCCCGACTGGACCACCACCGCGTCGATCCCCTCCACCGTCTCGAAGCGGACGACCTTCCAGACGGTCGTGCCCCGCCCGGCCGGGCTCGACCAGCGGTACGACCACTCGTCGCCGATGCGCCAGGCCCGCCGCTCGATGCCCCGCGCGGAGGCTCCGGGTGATCGCGCGGGATCGTCCAGGGAGCCGCACGCGCCCGCGAGCGCCGCGACCAGCAGGAGCAGCCCGACGCGACGGAAAGGGCGGCGCACGCGTCAGTCGACGCCGAGCGGGCCCCAGAAGACGGGCTCGGGATGCAGACGCACGCCGAAGCGCCGCTCGACGCCCGCCCGCACCGTGCGGGCGAAGGCCACCACGTCGCGGGCGCGGGCCCCGTCGTGGCAGACGATGGCCAGCGTGTGGCGCGTCGAGAGCCCGACCGGCCCCTCCCGCTGTCCGCGGCGGAAGCCGGCGCGCTCGATGAGCCACGCCGCCGAGAGCTTCACCGAGCCGTCGGGCTGCGGCCAGCGCGGCATGTCGAGGCCGGCCGCCCGCGCCTCGATGGCCGCGAAGGCGTCCGGATCCACGATCGGGTTCAGGAAGAACGAGCCGCAGCTCCGCGCGTTCTCGTCGTCCGGGTCGAGCACCATCGACTTCGAGCGCCGGATGGACAGCACCGTCTCGCGCACCTGGGCCAGCGAGGGGCGCGCGATGCCGCGCCGCTCGAGGTCGCGCGTGAGGTCGGCGTAGCCCAGGCTCGGCGCCCCGCCGGGAGTCAGGCGGTAGGTCACCGCCAGCACCACGTGGCGCCCGGGGAAGCGGCGCTTGAAGACGCTGTCGCGATAGCCGAAGCCGCACTCCGCGGGGGTGAGCGTGAGCACCTGCCCGCTCTCGCGGTCGAGCGCGCGCACCGCGGTCACGGTGCCGGACACCTCCTGGCCGTAGGCGCCCACGTTCTGGATCGGGGTCGCGCCCACCAGCCCCGGGATGCCGCTCAGGCACTCGAGCCCGGCCCAGCCCTGCTCGACGGTGTGCCGGACGAAGGCGTCCCACGGCTCGCCCGCCGCCGCGGTCACCTCGATGGCGCCGTCGCGCGGACGCGTGGTGATGCCGCGCAGCGCGATCTTGAGGACGAGGCCGTCCACGCCCTCGTCGGCGATGACCAGGTTGGAGCCGCCCCCCAGCACCCGCACCGGGAGGCCCCGGCCCTGCGCCCACTCCACCGCCGCGCGGACCGCGGCCTCGTCGGCGGCCTCGACCAGATAGCGCGCCGTGCCGCCGATGCGCATCGTGCAGTGGGGAGCGAGAGCGACGTGCTCGCGCGGGGTCACCATCGGGAGTCCATCTTATCCCGACGGCGCGAAAGCGGGGCTAACGCCAGAGCAGCCAGCCGATCAGGCCGGCGCTCAGGATCGCGAGCACCGGGGGGACGCGGTCGGTCGCGACCGCGAGCGCGGCCAGGGCGGCCAGGGCCGCGGTGGTGAGGTCGTGGATCGCGGTGCGCCCGAGGGTGTAGACGCCGCCCGCCATCAGCCCGACCCCGACCGGCACCAGGGCCCGCTCGGCGATGACGGCCCAGGGCCGGCGGCGCCACTGCTGCCAGTGGTGCGAGACCACGATGGCCAGCACCGAGGTGGGAGCGAACATCGCGAGCCCGGCCAGCAGGGCCCCGAGCAGCCCGTGCGCGCGATCGCCCACGAAGACCGCGATCAGCATGTTCGGTCCCGGCGTGAGCTGCGCCAGCGTGTAGCCGTCCACGAACTCGCGGGCCGACAGCCAGCGGTGCACGGTCACCGCCTGGCGCTCCATCTCCGGGATCACGCCGAGCCCGCCCCCCACGCACAGGAAGCTCAGCCAGACGAAGGTCCAGGTGAGCAGCGCCAGGCTCGCCATCACGCCTCCTCGTCGGGCAGCGCGGAACCCGCGGCGGAGTCCGTGGCGAGCGGGCCCGCCGCAGCGCCCGCGCCGGCGCCCCACTGGAGCGCGACGCTCACCGCCACCATCACCAGCACCACCGCCACGGTGGGCAGCCGGAGCGGCCCCACCGCGACGAAGGTGAGCAGCGCCACCACCACCGCCCGCAGGCCGCGCAGCGAGCCGTGCACGATCCGCAGCGAGGTGACGGCCACCAGTCCGACGACCCCCGCGCTCAGGCCGCGCATCAGGAGCGCCGCCGTCGCGCCGAAGGCGCCTCCCGCGTACAGCGCGCCCGCGGCCAGGAGGATCAGCGCCCCCGGCACCACCACCGCGAGCAGGCCCCAGAAGCCGCCCGCGAAGCCGGCCAGGCGATAGCCGAGGACCACGGCCAGGTTGCTGAAGTTGGGACCGGGCAGCACCTGGCTCAGCGTGAAGTCCTGCACGAACTCGTCGTGGCTGATCAGGCGACGCCGCCGCACCAGGGCCTCGTGGAAGTAGGCGCTGCGGCCGCCGCCCAGGCTCGAGATGCCCGTCCAGGCGAAGACCACGATCAGCCGGAGGAGGGAGACCTGTCTCACGCGTCGAGGTGGGGCGAGCGCGCGCGAGACGTCACGCGCCCGAGTGTAGCACCCTCTCCCCCGGAGGCCGGGGGAGAGGGCCGAGCGAGCGGAGCGGGGCTAGGGCGCGATCAGTGGCGCCAGCCGCGATACACCGGCGCCGGATAGCACCAGCCCTTGCGGGCGTGGCCCGGGGGGCAGAACGCGGGCTGCCGCACGACCACGTGACGCGGAGCGGGCACGTACACCGGATAGGGACGCGCGACCACCACCGGTGCGGGCGCGACCACCACCGGCGGAGCGGGCACGTAGACCGGCGCGGGCGCGACGACGACCGGCGCCGGGCGATGGAAGATGCCCACCCCACCCAGGATCTGATTGAACACCGCGAAGGCGCCGAGCCCGAGGGCGGCGTCGGTGGACGCCCCCGCGAAGGCCAGCGTGGGAGCAAAGACCGCGGCGGCCAGAACCAGCGCGATCAACGTTTTCATGGTTGGTCTCCTCGTCGGGGCTTTCCTGCCGCCCCTCTGGCCGAATAGACGGAGGAGGCCCCGCGGTTGTTTACCGCGGGGGCCGGGCCGGGTGGCGGAGGGAACCGGTTTGCCCTACGATACGGGACCATGGCGACCACCGAGCACGCGAGCGTCTGCCCTCTCGACTGCCCCGACACCTGCAGCCTGACCGTCACCGTGGAGAACGCGAAGATCGTGAAGATCCGCGGCTCCCGGGCCAACCCCTACACCGCGGGCGTGGTGTGCGCCAAGGTGCCGGATTCGTACCCGGAGTGGGTGCACGGCCCCGGGCGGCTCCTGACGCCGCTCCGGCGCGTGGGCGGCAAGGGCGAGGGCCGATTCGAGCGCGTCTCGTGGGACGACGCGCTCGACATCGTGCACGACCGGGTGACCGCGGTCATCGCCGCGCACGGCCCGCAGGCGGTGGCCCCGCTCAACTACGCGGGCCCGCACGGCATGCTCGCCTACGCCTCGATGGACCAGCGCTTCTTCCACAAGCTGGGCGCGAGCCTGCTCGAGCGCTCCGCGCTCTGCGGCGGCATCCGCACCCAGGCCTGGCTCGGCACGTTCGGGGCCGCGCCCGGCATTCCACCCGAGCAGGTGCGGCACTCCCGGCTGATCATCGCGTGGGGCAACAACGTGACGTGGTCGAACCTGCACCTGACCCCGCTGCTCAACGCGGCGCGGAAGGACGGGGCCAGGGTGGTGGTGATCGATCCCAAGCGGATCAAGATCGCGGAGCAGGCGGATCTGCACATCGCGCTGCGCCCGGGCACCGACGTGGTGCTGGCGTGGGCGGTGGCGGCCGAGCTCGAGCGGCGCGGCGGGCTCGATCGCCCCTTCATCGAGCGGCACGTGGAGGGCTTCGAGGAGTTCATGGCCGGCGCGCGCCGCTACTCGGTGGCGGAGGCGGCGCGGATCTGCGGCGTCCCGGAGGCGCAGATCCGGACCCTCGCGGAGTGGTACCACACGCTCTCGCCCGCCGCGATCAGCGTGGGCAACGGCCTCGAGCGGAACCAGAACGGCGGCAGCGGGATCCGCGCGATCTTCGCGCTGCCGGCCCTCGCCGGGAAGTTCGGGGTACCGGGGGGCGGGCTCGTGAACGGGGCGGGCTTCGCGTTCCCCAAGACGCCGGCCCGGCTGCAGCGTCCCGACTTCCTGCCCGCGGGCACCCGCACGCTGAACATCGTGGACATGGGCAAGCACCTGCTCGACCCCACGCTCTCCCCGCCCATCAAGGCGCTTTTCATCTACAACCACAACCCGCTGGTGGTCCACCCCGATCAGAACCGGATGCGGCGGGCGCTCGGCCGGGAGGACCTCTTCGTGGTGGGCTCGGACGTGGTGATGACCGACACCCTCGCCTACGCCGACGTGGTGCTGCCCGCCTCGAGCCACTTCGAGTACCACGACATCTACGCGGCCTACGGGCAGCACTGGCTGCAGCGCGCGGAGCCGGTGATCCCGCCGCAGGGCGAGTCACTGCCGAACACCGAGATCTTCCGGCGGCTCGCGGCCCGGTTCGGGTTCACCGATCCCGCCTTCACCGCCACCGACGCTCAGCTGATCGACGAGGCGGTGGACGGCGCGGACCCGCGCCTGGGCGGCATCCGGCCGAGCCGGCTGCCCACCGACCGCGCCACCCCGATGACGGTGGGCGGCGAGCCCGCGATCCTCTTCAAGAACGTCTTCCCCAAGACCCCGTCCGGCAAGGTCGAGCTGGCGTCCGGCTATCTCGAGCAGAAGTACGGCGCCCGCCTGCCGACCTACCGCGCCTACGAGACCAGATTCCCGCTCGTGCTCATCACGCCGGCCTCCGACGAGCGCATCACCTCCACGTTCGGCGGGCTGCGGGCGGGGGACGCGACCCCTCCGCTCGAGATGCACCCGGACGACGCGCGCGCCCGCGGCCTGCGGGACGGCGTGCGGGTGAAGGTGTGGAACGAGCTGGGCGAGGTGCACCTGCCGCTCAAGATCACCGAGGCGATCCGGCCCGGCGTGGTGTGCAGCCTCAAGGGGGCGTGGCTGAAGACCAGCGACAACGGACAGACCGTCTCCGCGCTGGCGCCCGCACACCACGCGGACCTCTGCGGCGGCGCCTGCTACAACGACTGCCGCGTCGAGGTGGCTCCGCTCTGACCCCTCCCCCTCTCCCCTCCGGGGAGCGGGTCGAACCCCTCCTCCCCCTCTCTCCTCCGGGGTGAGGGCCGGGGGCGGTGCTCTTACCTCCCCGCGTTGACCCGCGAGAGCTCGGTGGTGAGGCAGCGCGCGATCCACCCGTCGCGGCGCGCCGGGGTGATGACGTCGTCGGGCCCGCGCGGGGTGTAGCGCACCAGCGCCTCCCAGCAGCGTTCCCGCGCCCGCGCCGTCTCGAGATCGGCCTGCAGCACCTTGACCGCGCGGGCGCGCTCGTAGTCCCAGCGCAGCGCCACCACCACCACCGCGAGCGCGGCGCCCACCACCATGAGGATGAAGAGCAGCGCCGCCACCCCCTGCCACTGCCGCAGGCGCCGCTCCGCGCTGTCCACCAGCCCGGAGACCTTCACCTCCAGCGGCCCGTCGGGATGGCGCACGATCTCGACCGCGCCTCGTGGCGGGCGCGTGACCAGCCCTCGCCGTGCGCGCGTCCCGCGCAGCGGCGCGGGCGCCTCGAGCAGGGAGGACTGTCGCGAGTCCGCACTCCTCATCCCACCTCCTAGCGCGGCGCGTCGCCGCGCCGGCTCATCTCGCAGCGTGTCATCATCCGGAGACCCCTTCTTCTAGCGCACTCGCAGCCGCGGGTCCAGCACGTCTCGCAATCCGTCGCCGAGGAGGTTCAGGCTGAGCCCGGCGAGCGTGAGCGCGAGGCCGGGGAACAGGCTCACCCAGAACGCCTCCCGGATGACGTTCTTCCCGCTCGCGATCACGTTGCCCCACGAGGGCACGTAGGGCGGCACCCCGACCCCGAGGAAGCCCAGGATCGCCTCGGCGAGGATCGCGTAGGCGAACACGAAGCTGCCCTGCACGAGGAGCGGGCCCACGCAGTTGGGCAGGATGTGGCGCAGCGCGATCGCGCCGTCGCGCCGGCCGAGGGCGCGCGCGGCCTGGATGTAGTCGAGCTCGCGCAGGGACAGCACCGTGCTGCGGATGAGCATCGCGGTGCGCGGCATGTAGACGACCGAGAGGGCGAGGATCACGTTCCAGACCCCGGGCCCGCGCGCGGCCATGAGGGCGATGGCGAGGAGGATCGCCGGGAACGCCATGAGCCCGTCCATGCAGCGCATGACCGGCACGTCGAGCCGGCGCGAGTACCCGGCGGTGAGCCCGATGACGATGCCGCCCGCCGAGGTGAGCAGCATGGTGGTGAGGCCCACCAGCAGCGAGACCCGGCTGCCGTGGACGACCAGGCTCCACACGTCGCGGCCGAACTCGTCGGTTCCGAGATAGTGCTGCGCGCTCGGCGGCTTCAGCCGGTTCGCGGGGTCGAGGCGCGTCGGGTTGTGGGTCGAGATCACGTCGGCCAGCAGCGCGGCCGCCACCAGCACCAGCAGCATGGCGAGCCCGGTCACCACCCCGCCGTGGCGGGCGAGCCGGCTTAGCCAGAGGTGGCCGCCGCGGGGGATCGGGCGCGCGACCGGCGCGCTCGCGCTCAGGGTCCGGGCCGCCTCAGTCATAGCGGATGCGCGGGTCGATGAAGGCGTAGAGCAGGTCCACCACCAGGTTGATCATCACGTAGGTGGCGGCGGTGACCAGCACCACTCCCTGCACCACCGGATAGTCGCGGCGCAGGATCGCGGAGATCACCAGCCGGCCCAGGCCGGGGATGTTGAAGACGATCTCGGTGACGACGGCGCCGCCGATGAGCACCGCGGTGGTCACCCCGATGACGGTCACCACCGGCACCAGCGCGTTGCGGAAGGCGTGCACGTAGGTGACGGCCCGGTGCGACAGCCCCTTCGCCCGCGCGGTCCGCACGTAGTCCTGCTGCAGGGCCTCCAGCATGCACGAGCGGCTGATGCGCGCGATCAGGGCGGACTGGTTGAAGCCGAGGGACACCGCGGGGAGCACCATGTAGCGGAGCGCGGTGCCGGGCTCCGAGAGGATCGAGGCGTAGCCCGCGGCGGGGAGCCAGCCGAGCCGCACCGCGAACAGGTAGATGAAGTTGAGGCTCAGCCAGAAGCCGGGCACGCACACCCCCAGCAGGGAGCCGAACATGAGCGCGCGGTCCCACACCGATCCGCGGTGGGCCGCCGCCACGATGCCGGACGGCACCCCGATGGCCACCGCCACCAGGAGGGAGCACGCCATCAGCACCAGGGTCGGCTCGGCGCGCTCCACGATCGCGGTCACCACCGGACGATCGAGGAAGTACGACTGGCCGAGGTCGCCGCGCAGCACCCGCCCGTAGAAGGCGAGCAGCTGGGTCAGCAGCGGCCGGTCCAGGCCGAGCGACCGGCGCGTCGCCTCGATCTGGGTCGGGGTGGCGTCGGGCCCCAGCATCACGCTCACCGGATCCCCCGGGATCAGGTGGATGAGCAGGAACACCACCGTCACCACCACCGCCATCACCGGCACGATGGCGAGGAGGCGCCGGACCAGGTACGCGAACATGCGATTGTTCTAACTGGGGGGGAGCGGCGCCGCTCCTCCCCCAGGCCCCCCCACCACATGGTTCTCGCGGGCTGCGGCGTGACCGCGGCGGCCGGAGATCTTCCTCCCGGTTATTTCTCGAGCCACACGTTGTAGAAGCGGACGCGCTCGGTGGACTCGTTGAAGCCCTTCACGGTGTTGCGCGCGGCCCGCAGACCGAAGAGATCGCCGTAGCGGATGACCGGGACCTTCTCGTAGAACTGGCGCGTCTGCTGCTCCCACAGCGCGAAGCGCTTCTTGGGATCGGTCTCCCGGGCCAGCTCCGCCTGCACCTTCGCGATGCCCTCGTCGGTGGTCCAGCCGGGCCAGCTCGCGGTGAGGTAGATGTGGTGGGTGGGATCGTAGAACGCGCCCATCCCGGTGGTGAACACGTCGTACTCCTTGGGGTTGTTGCGCCGCTTCACCAGGGTGGCCCAGTCCACCACCTGCAGGTCGATGTTGAAGCCGGCGTCCTCCAGCTGCTGCTTGGTGAGCAGCGCGAAGTCGTACATCCACTTGTACTCCTGCGTGGTCATGAAGCGGATCGGCTCCTTCTTGTAGCCCGCCTCCTGCAGGAGCTTCCGGGCCTTCTCCCGGTTGTGCTCGTTCCACGGCAGGTTCGCGATCTTGGTGTGCCAGGCCGCGATCTCGACGGGGGCGAGGCTGCTGTCCATCCGGTAGAACTCCTTCTTGCCCCCGGCCACGTTCTTCATGATGGGCTCGATGTCGATGGCGGCCTGCCAGGCCTGCCGCAGCTTCTGGTTGGTCATCAGGCCTTCCTTCTTGTTGAAGACCGCCACCAGCCAGTAGTAGGGCTTGGAGATGATCGGGTGCGCGTTGGGGTTCGCCTTCAGCCGATCGTAGGCGTCGAGGTTGAGATCGTCGGCGAAGTCCAGCTCGCCGGTCTCGACCTGGGCCACCCGGGTCGCCACCTCCGGCACCGGCACCCAGCGGATCTCGTCGAGCCACGCGGTCTTGCCCCCGCCGTAGCCGTTGGGCTTCTCGTTCCGCGACTTGTAGTCGTCGAAGCGCACCATCCGGATGTACTGGTCCGGCTTCCACTCCGCGAGCTTGTAGGGGCCGGTGCCCACGTACTCGGTGACCTTCACCTCGGGGGCGAACTTCTCCGCGATCTCCTTCGGGTAGATGGCGCCGAAGTTGTTCGGCACCGCGAGGGAGATGAGCACGATCGCCGACTTCTCCTTGAGCTTCATCTCCACCGTGTAGGGATCGAGCGCGCGGAGCTCCGCCACCTGCGCGAAGAGCGCCTTGCCGTAGATCGACTGCTTGCCCCACCGGGTGAGCGAGGCCACCACGTCGGCGGAGGTCATCTCCTTGCCGTTGTGGAACTTCACCCCCTGCCGGAGCTTGAACGTGTAGGTGAGCCCGTCCTTGCTGACGGTGTGGCCCTCGGCCAGCATCGGGATCGGCTTGTTGTCGCGGTCGAGGCTGTAGAGACCCTCGTAGATGTGGTTGGTGAGGGTCTCGGTGATGCTCGCAGTGGTCCAGTGCGCGTCGAGCGCGGGCGGCTCCCCGAGGTTGCCGACGCGCAGCACCCCGCCCTTCTTCTGGGCGTCCGCGGTCGCCGCCGCCATCGTGAGCACCATCGCCATCGCAACCGCGATCGAGAACCGCAGCGAGCACGCTCGACGCATCATGCCTGCACCTCCGAGAACGAGCGGATGGGTGGTCGGGTGCCAAGACTCTGCGATGGGCGTCCCCGCCGTGATGCCTCAGAAGTAGGTGTTACCGAGCGCCGGGATCGGTGCCTCAAAATAGTGTTACCCACGGGCGGCCTCCTGCCGTAGGGCGCGAGTATCGGCGAGCG
>Ga0070741_10002288_pt1 | contig 52422 bp, 50 predicted proteins | sample Coa_R1_4_FD_66440 | JGI IMG/M metagenome (GOLD analysis project Ga0070741, IMG submission 66440) | Surface soil microbial communities from Centralia Pennsylvania, which are recovering from an underground coalmine fire - Coalmine... | ecosystem: Environmental > Terrestrial > Soil > Unclassified ... | reverse complement strand
TTGCTCGGCGATTTGAAGACGAAATATCGCGAGGGCGCCCGTATTCACCGTTACGGCAAAATGCTCTGGGCGCGCGATTCGGCGATTGAGAGCTGGGCGATTAAAATCGAAAAGCATCTCGCGGAAACAAACTGCGCGTTCGTTTTTGCGGGCAATCACTATGAAGGCTTTTCCGCGCTAACCGCACAGCGGCTCGCCAAGGAGCTAGGCGGACACATTTCGCTGCCGGAAATCGCGGAACGAACCGCACGGAAAACAAGCGACGAAGCGCAGCTCGACCTGCTGTGAACCGCGCAAAATAAATTCGACTTTCCGAAACGCGCGTTCGACATTTTTCGCCCCGCATGGACGACCTGCTCAAAATTTTAAAATCGAACGCACACACGCCTGTCGAAGACCTCGCAAAAGAGCTCAACCTCAGCGAGGCCGAGGTGCGCGCGCGCATTGGGAAATTTGAACGGGATGGTGTGATTCTCGGCTATCAAGCGCTTATTGATGCCACGAAAGCTGGCAACGGGTCGGTAACGGCTGTCATCGAGGTAAAGATCACGCCGGAACGCGGCGGCGGCTTCGACCGGCTCGCTTCTCGCATCGCGAAATTTGAGGAAGTGCAAAGCTGCTACTTGATGAGCGGCGGCTACGATTTACTGGTGATCGCCGAAGGCGAAACGCTGCAAGCAATCGCGACATTCATCGCAGAAAAACTGAGCACCATCAAAGGTGTCATCTCGACTGCGACGCATTTCCGGCTGAAGGCTTACAAGGAAAATGGCGCGCTGCTGCACCGCGAAAAACGCGAACCGCGTCTCGCTGTCGCGCCGTAATTCACGGACGCCATGGACCTGCAAAAACATATTGCTCATCACGTCCGCGACATTCCGCGTTCGGGCATTCGTGATTTTTTCGAAATCGTGCAGTCGATGAAAAACGTGATCTCGCTCGGCATCGGGGAGCCGGATTTCGACACGCCGTGGCACATTCGCGAAGCGGCGATTTACTCGCTCGAGCGAGGTCGCACGGGCTACACGTCGAATCTGGGTTTGCCCGAGTTGCGCGAAGCGATTTCGGTTTACGTCGCGAAAAATTTCGGCGTCGAATACTCGACCGGCGAAATCATCGTGACCGTCGGCGTCTCCGAAGCGCTCGACCTCGCATTGCGTGCGCTGATTAATCCCGGCGACGAAGTGCTCTACCACGAGCCATGCTACGTGAGTTACGCGCCGAGCATTACGCTGTCGCACGGCGCGCCGGTCGCGGTGCCGACATTTGCAGCGGATAACTTCCGTTTAACGGCGCGTGAACTCGAAAAGAAGATCACGCCCGCGTCGAAAATTCTGATGATGAATTTTCCATGCAATCCGACCGGCGGCACGCAGACGCGCGCGGAGTTGGAAAAGATCGCAGCACTCGCGATCGAGCACGACCTCATCGTGCTCACGGATGAGATTTACAGCGAACTGACTTACGACGGCGCGGAACACGTCAGCATCGCGTCGCTGCCAGGAATGCGCGATCGCACGATTTTTCTACACGGCTTTTCAAAAGCATTCGCGATGACCGGCTGGCGCATCGGCTACGCGTGCGCGCCGGCCGCGTTGACCGAGGCGATGATGAAAATTCATCAATACGGAATCTTGTGCGCTTCGATCACCGCGCAGGATGGCGCGATCGAGGCACTGGAAAATGGCGCGCGCGATGTCGAGGCGATGCGCCGCGAATACGAGCATCGGCGCAATTTCATCGTGAGCAGTTTCAACGAACTTGGGCTTGAGTGCTTCAAACCGCACGGCTCGTTCTACGTTTTCCCAAAAATCGCGAGCACCGGCTTGAGCAGCCGGGATTTTTCGCTGAGGCTCCTACGCGAAAAGCAAGTAGCCGTCGTGCCGGGGCCGGCATTCGGGCCGGGTGGCGAAGGCCATGTGCGCGCGTGCTACGCGACGAGTCTCGACCAGCTCAAAACCGCGATGAAACGCATCGGCGAATTTGTCGCCGAGTGCCGCGCCGCGAGCAAAGCGGCTTAGTTTAGCGCAACGCGGTGCGCGGCTCCTCGCCCTTGCGCCGGAGCGAAACGGTGACGTTTTGCTCGCCGTAACGCAGCACGACTTCGCCGTCGCGAACGGCGGCAAGCTGGATGTAAATCGCGCGGCCTTGCACATCCATGGCGATAACTTCGCCTTCTTCCATTGCTTTGCCGTTGACCACGGCAAGTGGTGGATTGTTTAGCAAAATGCTTGTCACCGTAAAATCGTCCGCTTTCAGAAGCCCTGCCGGGCTTGCGGCGGTCGCGTTCACCGCGGTTTTTGTCCAGCCGATCGGCCAGAATGGATTGTGCGCCGCATCCCGGTTCGCAAAAGTGGAATGCTTTTTCAGCGGAAAATCTTCACCATTTGCGTGGGCGATCGCGAAGGTCGCTGCAGCGATAACAAAAGCTTTGTAGTTCATTGTTTTACGAGGGTTGAAACTGTCAATGTGGCGTGTTGATACTGCGGATCCTCTTTCATTGCTTCGACGCTGACGTTCATGATCTCCAGCAGCGGCTCCTGGTTCTCGAGCTTTGCGAGAGCCATGCCGAGCGGCACAAACTCAACGTGCGGAATGTCCACCGACCAGACGAGTTTGCGGAAGCCGGTGAGTTCCTTTTCCGGGAATTCGTTGTTTAAGCGTGTTAACGCCTTGTCGATGCCTTCGTGCTTGAAAAATTCCGCGATGCGCGGCGGGAACCACGCAACCGGTGCACCCTCGGGAATCAGTGCGTTGATTTGCTCGAGAGCTTTGCTGGAAACCGGCGCTTTCTTTTCGAGATCCGCGGTTTTTTGGAGCTGCTTCTTCGCGTCGGCGATTTGCGGCTCCAGCGTGTGGATTTTCGCTTCTCCTGCGGCCTGTGCAGTGCTCAGCGGGCCGAGCAGAAAAGTGAAGTAACAGTAAATCACACCTGCAAACAGCATCAGGCTGAGGACGATTTTTTGGATTTCTTCTTTTTCTATTTTCATTGGGCGGCGACTTTCTTGCGTGCGGGCACCGGCGTTGGCTCGGGCGCGCTGTTGTGGAGTTGAAATTCGATGGCAAACGTCGCGGTCGGGCAGGGTTTGCCGTCGAGCGTCACACTTTCCTCGGTGTCATCGAGTGAGTTGAAGCGCGAATTCACCTTTTCGAAATTTTCTGCGAGCTTCTCGTCGAGCGCAGTGCGCAAATCCTCGGCAACCTTGCGTGGCGCCGCGCTGCTGGAGATACCGCTGACGAGCAAAACCGACGGCCTGCCTTTTTCGATGGCGAGATCGCCGGCGAGTTTCGTGATCTGCACTTCGCGCGGAACATTCTGCAGGACTTCGTCCAGGATCGGCGCCCAGTAGAAACGGCTCTCGATCCGCTTTGTTAACAAATCGCTGAGCTTGATGTTTTGCGTCAACTCATCCTCGCGCGTCTTGGCGGCTTTTTGCTTCGGCTCGAATTTTTTCCACTCGGTTTCAAGCGTCGCGATCCGGACGTTCAGCAAATGGACGCTCTCCATCCGGTAAAAATAAAACGCGACGAATCCGATCACGACGAGCAGCAGTCCGAGCATCCCGAGCTTCAGCGGATCGCGACGCCGCGCGAGTTCCTGCTTTTGGATTTCGTGGTAGAGATTGATGTGGAGCGCCATGGTTAGTTTCCTTTCAATGCTTCCGCCGCCGCGCCGCACGCGACGTTGAGGCTGACGAAATCGTCCGCGAACATTTTTCTGCGGCTCGATGGCAGCGCGATTTCACACGCTTTGAATGGGTCCCAAGATTCGCACGGCATGTGCAATTCCTCGGACAAAATGCTTAGCAGCGCCTTTGAGCGCGCGATGCCGCCGGAGATGAAAATCTTACCGATGTTCTCTTCGCGCCGGCCTTCGAAAAAGCCGATGGAACTGCTGATCTCGCGCGTCAGGACAGTCAGCGATAACCGCGCGGTGCTGTCGGCGATTTCATCTTTTTCTTCGAGCTGGCGCAGCGCTCCTTCGCCGGTTTTAGCGCCGCTGTTGATCAGCGCTTCGATTAAAGTCTGCGCGCCGTAATCGATTGAACGCACGAGCATCAACTCGCGTTTCACACCGACCGTGACGGTCGCGGTATCGTGACCGACGTCCAGGAGCAGAAACGCTTCGTTATTGAAAGTTTCTTCATTCGCAAACTCAAACGCATTGAATGTGCAGATCGGCGCAAGTTGCACGTTGTGGATCGCGTTTTTCCGGTTTTTTTCAAACGCCTCATCGACGTGCATGATTTTCGTCCGCGGCAAACCGCAAACGAGATACCGCGCGGTCATGCCGTGCGCGCTCTGGGCAGGTTTTGTAATTTGTTCGCAATCGAGCACGAATTCTTTCACGTCCTGGTTGAGCAGCGACATTCCGTTCAGCCGAACCGCGTCGCGCAAAATTTCAGTCGGTGTCTCCGGCTGCTCGATGATGCGGATCAGCGAGTCGGAGCTCGATACGCCCAATGCGCACGATTTCGCACTACCGCCCATTTGCTTGAGCAGCAGCTTCAGCTCTTCGGCGAGATCGTCGGCGGTTTCCGGCGTCTTCTCCATGGTGCGGACGGCGTAATTATTTAGCACGAAACGATTCGCTCCTTTTCGCACGAGCGAAACCGACTTCAGCGAGTGGCGACCGAGGTCGATGCCGATAACGGAATTTGGAATTTTTGCCATTTGTATTTCCAAAAAGCAGCCGTCGTGCCGCAGTTATGGTTTTTCTAAAAAATGATACTATTTCGCTGTAATTGCCGGATTATGCGTCGCTTTTTCCGGCTTTGGCAGTTGATCGAGCGTCCACTGCAACGCCAAAAGCGCCACGATTGTCGCAACAATGATGAATGCGAGGCTCCAAATGCGAAACGCATTGCGGCCGGAGCGCGTGTGGCGCTCGCGGCGTGTCGAGGCAAGTTGCAGATCCATGAGCTTGAGCAGTTGATCGGGATCAACCTCTCGCTTTACTCCGGCGGGATTGATAGCTTCGGCGTCTTTCATGAGCAAACAACAAGCAGCTTACATCGCGCCATTCGCCGTGTTTATGTTGCTGCTCGGCGCCATGCCGCTGGTGAGCGGACTCGGCAAGCCCGGCTCGTTGCTTGCAACCGCGCCGGAGCAACTCGTTTATCCCGCGCAGACGCTGATTTGCGGAGCTGTGCTGTTGTATTTTTGGCGGCGTTATGAATTTGGCAGCGTAAAAAAAATGCTCTTCACACTGGCGATCGCGATTCTCGTTCTTGCGATCTGGATTGCGCCTCAAGTCGTTTTCCACGCCGAGGCGCGGCGCTACGGATTTAATCCGACGATTTTCGCAGGCAATTACCCGCTGTTTTTCAGCGTGCTGATGCTCCGCTTTTTGCGGCTCACGATTGTCGTGCCGCTGCTCGAGGAAATTTTCTGGCGCGGGTTTTTACTGCGCGACTTTATTGACCGCGATTTTGAAAAAGTGCCCTTCGGCACGTATTCACGCTTCCCGTTTTTGGCTGTGACGCTGCTTTTCGCACTCGCGCATTGGGGCTCAAAAACATGGCCGCCCGGGCCCGATGTGGTGCCCGCGATTTTTGCCGGCGCACTTTTTAACCTCGTCGCCTACCGCACACGAAGCCTCGGCTCATGCGTTGTCGCGCACGCGGCCACAAACTTGCTTCTAGGCATCTACATTCTCCAAACCCGCCAGTGGGGATTTTGGTGACACTGTTAAACATTCGATTATAGTCCCGTCATGCACACCACTTTTTTTCAAAAAGTGCTGCTAACGCTCATTGCCGCAGCGTTCGCCGCCGCTTTAATTCAGGTCTATCGCCATGTTGTGCAGGAGGCGTTTTACGAATCGAACGAAGGCTGGAAAAGTCTCTACATCCAATCGCCCACTCCGCATCGTTAAATTCGTGTTAATCCCGTGAAAATCGGATTCGCACAGCTAAACACGACCGTCGGCGATCTGCCGGGCAATCATCAAAAAATATTCAACGCCTATCAGGACGCCGTCAGGCGCGGCGCGGAACTCGTGCTCACGCCGGAACTCGCGATCACCGGTTATCCGCCGCAAGATCTCGTTTTTAAATCGCGCTTCGTTCCACTCAATCTAGAGATTCTCGACAAACTGCATGCACAAATCGGTGACGTGCCGCTGCTAGTCGGCTTCATCGATCATAATCACCAACCGAGCGGACGTCCGTTTCACAACGCAGCGGCGCTGCTCCAGCGCGGGCGGCCGATCGAAAAAATCTACAAATCGCTGCTGCCGACTTACGACGTGTTTGACGAAGACCGTTATTTTCAGCCGGGCGAAACGCTACGCGCGCTCGATGTCGGCGAAACAAAATTCGGCGTTACGATTTGCGAGGATATTTGGACGGAAGATTTCCTGCCGCGCCGTCTTTACACGCAGGAAACCGTCGGCGCGCTTGTCGAGCAAAGCGCCGGCGCGATTCTCAACATCAGCGCGTCGCCGTTCAATCTCGGCAAGCCGGCGCGGCGTTTCGCAATGCTTTCCGGGCTCGCGCGAAAACATCGCGTGCCGATTTTTTACTGCAACGCAGTCGGCGGAAACGACCAGCTCATTTTCGATGGCAACTCCGTCGCAATCGACGCGGATGGAAAGCTCATCGCGCAGCTTCCGCCATTTCGTGAAACAGTCGAAGTGATCGACAGCGAAAAACGGAAAAGCGACTCGCCGATTTTTCAACAAGAGCCGGAGGAGTTGTTCCATGCGCTCTCGCTGGGCCTTGGCGATTATCTTGCGAAGTGCGGCTTCAAATCGGTCGTGCTTGGATTGAGCGGCGGCATCGATTCGGCGGTGACGGCTGCAATCGCAGTCGATGCGGTTGGCGCGCAAAACGTGCTCGGCGTCACGATGCCTACGCAATTTTCCTCCCGCGGCAGCATCGACGATTCGGTCGCGCTCGCACGGAATCTCGGCATTCGCTGTCTCAAAATTTCGATCCAGCAGACTTTTGAGATGTTTAGAAATCAGTTTACAGAACTTTTCGCCGGGCTCCCGGAAAACGAGGCCGAGGAGAACATGCAGCCGCGGTTGCGAGCGATGACGCTGATGGCAATCTCGAACAAGCTTGGCCACATGCTTCTCACCACTGGCAACAAAAGCGAACTCGCTGTCGGCTATTGCACGATTTACGGCGACATGGCGGGCGGGCTCGCGGTGATCAGCGACGTGCCGAAAACAAAAATCTACGATCTCGCTCGCTGGATGAATCGCGAGCGCGAGATCATTCCGGCGAATACGATCGAAAAACCGCCGAGCGCTGAGTTGAAGCCCGATCAACGCGACCAGGACACGCTGCCGCCTTACGATTTGCTCGACCAAATCCTGGAGCTTTACGTTGAACAAAATATGACCGCACGCGACATCATTGCACACGGTTTTGATGAAAAAACGGTGCGTTGGATAACGCGCCGCGTTGATTTAAACGAATGGAAACGCGAACAGGCGGCGCCCGGCCTTAAAGTCACCAGCCGGGCATTCGGTCTCGGACGCCGGATGCCGGTCGCGCAGCGGTTCGTGGATTAGGTTTGCTTGCACAGCACGCGCGCTTATCTTTCGTCGCCAATGTTTAGCCAGGACGATTTCAATTACGCCGTCGAAAACACGCGCGTAATTCTCGCGCCGCAGCAGCGCATCGAGACGTTTGGCAACACGAGCTTCCGCTTTTATCTCGTGTCCGAGCTGATGGATAGCGTCAACGAAGTGCGCGTCCGCAACGGTCGCCTGCACGCGGAACGCCCGCAAATTCTGACGCCGGATCACCTCGCGCATCTCGCGCTCGACGGCTTCGGTGAAAAGGCGCGCGAGTTTGCCGAATGGATTGAGCAGCATCGCGAGCAGTTCGCGATTTTAAAATATGGCTTCCAGTTTCGGAAAACGGACGTCGTCGAGCAGGTCGTGAAATCATCGCTCGATGAAGCGCTCGATCGTGTCCGCGGCAACATCGCGCGCGATGACGAAAACGAGCCATTGACCGCGATTATTCACGGCGTGGACGACACATGGGAAGTTTGTTTGCTGAAGTTTGCGGTCGATTTAATCCAGCAATCATCCAGTGGAAATCTCGGCGATTTCCGCAGGCACGGCTTGATTTAACGATTCGCAATTTCTGCGATGCTTTAACAAATGTTCAAGGCGCTCGTCATTCTCGTGCTCGTAGCCGTAATCTTCGGTGGCGCGGCTTATTTCGGGTGGGATTTGTTCGTGCGGCCGACGCAGGAACTGAAGGAAGAAACCGCATTCGGCACGCCGACGCCTCCGCCGGATCCGACGATTCCCGAGTTTGAAAAATGCATGACACTAAAAAACGAGCATAAACTCGTGGAAGCACGCGCTGCGTTTGAAAACTTCCTCGAGAATTATCCGGGCTCGACAAAACTCGATGAGGCAAAGGACGCGATCGGCGAATTGAACATCGACATTTTTTTCTCCGCAACGCCGTCGCCGGAAAAAGAAGAATACACGATTCAACGCGGCGATGCGCTCGTGAAGATCGAGAAAAAGCTGAAAGTTCCCGGTGAGCTCATCATGCGCTCGAACAATCTCGATGATCCGCGCCGGCTCAGTGTCGGCCAGGTGCTTTACATATCGCATCCGCAATTCAACGTCGTCATCAATCGCAAAGAGAAAAAAGTCATACTCTACAATCACGCCCGCTTTTTTAAACAATACCGTGCGAAGGCTTGGGCCGTCCCGCCGTCGAAAAATAACGCGCCGCTCAACGCAAAAATCACCGAGCTCGCCGCGTGGAAAAACGGCCAGCGTGTCGCATTCGGCACGAAGGATTACATCGGCTCATCGCACTGGGTGCAGATGAACGCGTCGAATTACACGCTTTACACCGATCCCGCCGAGGGCGGCGAGAAGGCGCCCGCCGGAATCGCGCTCAGCGCGTCGGACATGGAGGAACTTTCCGCGTTGCTTACCAAGGGCGTTCCGGTCACGATTGAATGACGCATTTTGTATGAAATTGCAGCCGCTCGATTTTGAAAAACCGATCTTCGAGCTCGAGCGCAAACTCGAGGATCTCAAGCGCCATTCGCGCGCTCAGGACATCAACCTCGACCCCGAGGTCAAGCGCATGCAAGCGAAGATCGAGGAAATGAAGCGCGAGACTTACGATAAACTGACCGCGTGGCAGCGCGTGCAGATCGCGCGTCATCCGCAACGGCCTTACACGCTCGATTATTTTTCGTCGGCATTCACCGATTTCATCGAACTGCACGGCGACCGGCTTTTCGGCGACGACAAAGCGATGCCTGCCGGGCTCGCGACGATCGGGGATCACCGCTGCGTGGTTGTCGGTCATCAAAAAGGCCGGGAGCTGAAGGAAAATTTAAAACGCAATTTCGGAAGCGCGCATCCGGAAGGTTACCGCAAAGCGCTTCGAATGATGCGGCTCGGCGAGAAATTCGGTCTGCCCGTCATTGCGCTCATCGACACACCCGGCGCGTATCCCGGCGTCGGTGCGGAAGAGCGGCACATTTCGGAAGCAATCGCCGTAAATCTGCGGGAAATGATGGTGCTCAAAACGCCGATCATTTCCGTCGTCATTGGCGAAGGCGGCTCCGGCGGCGCGCTCGGCATCGGCGTCGCAGACCGCGTGCTGATGCTCGAAAACGCCTACTATTCCGTCATCTCGCCTGAAGGTTGCGCCGCGATTTTGTGGAAACATCGCAGCCACGCGCCCGAAGCCGCCGAGGCACTGAAGCTCACCGCGCGCGATCTCGAGGAGTTGAAGTTGATAGATGAAGTGATTCCCGAGCCGCTTGGCGGCGCGCATCAGGATCATGAGCAAACGGCCACGATTTTGAAAAAAACAATCGTTAAGCATTTGAAAAAGCTGACAGAGATGCCGATCGAAAAATTGCTTGCTCAGCGCTACGCGAAATTCCGCAAAATGGGCGAATTCGCCGGCGACGTCTCGAAAAACGGCACGTAGTCGCGATGCCGAGGACGAGCGTCAAACTCGGCCGCATCTGGCTGGCGGTCGCTTTCGCTCTACTGCTGGTTTCCGATGCGACGATGCTGCATTACGCGCGCGTGCCGAATCATCCGGTGCAAAATATTCTCGTATGCGTGCTCATCGCGCTCATTTGGACGGCTATCGGCGCGGCTGCTTTATGGATGCGCAGAAATTGGGGCCGCTATATTTTGCTCTTCGCGCAATTTCTCTGCACGCTCGCGCTGGTGCTCGCGGATTTCACTGTCGTCGATTTGCGCGAAAAGATTTTGGTCGGCCCGTTTCTCTCGCTGCTGCTGTCGACATTTTTGTATTTTGTTAGCGCGATGATTGTCTCGTTCTCGGGCAACATCCGGCGGCTCACGAGCCGCGCGTGGGAGTAGATTTCGCCTGGTTAATAAATGCGGACACTGCGCCGCGAATCTCGTCCGCGACGTGCGCTTCGCGTGAAACGAATTTCGGCGTGAACCACGGAAACAAGCCGATCAGATCGTGCGTCACGAGCACCTGCCCGTCGCAATTTTGGCCGGAACCGATCCCGATCGTCGGAATTGAAATCGCCCGCGTGATTTGCTCGGCCACCGCCGGTCGCACCAGTTCGAGCACGACGGCAAACGCTCCTGCCTCCTCCACTGCCCGTGCATCCGCGAGCAGAGCCTCCACTTCGTCCGGCGTTTTGCCTTTCACTTTGTAGCCGCCTTCGAGTCGCACTTGCTGCGGTAACATGCCGATGTGCGCCATCAGCGGAATTCCCGCGTGCGTGATCGCCTCAATTTCCGCACGCTTCGCGGCACCACCCTCGAGCTTCACGCCGTGCGCACCGGCATCGATGAGTTGCCGCGCATTTTCCAAAGCTCGCTCCGGAGTCTCGTAGCTTGCAAAAGGCAGGTCCGTGAGGATCACCGCGTGTTTAACGGCACGTGCAACGGCAGCAGTGTGATGCAACATCTGCTCCATCGTCACTAGAGTCGTATCTGGAAAACCGAGGACGACCATTCCGAGCGAGTCGCCGACGAGAATCACATCGATACCGCTCTCATCGAGCAGACGCGCAAGCGGATAATCGTAGGCCGTGAGCACCGCGATTTTTTCGCCGCGCTGTTTCATCGCGCGAAGGCTGTCGATGCGGGGATCCATGGACGTAAGCTAAAGCGTTTCCGGAAAAATTGCAGCGTCCGACGGCGGCAGTTTCGCGAGTAATTGCGCGGCCGTTTCGTGCTGGCCCGGTAGCATCAGTGCGGGCCGGATGTCCGTAAGCGGCGCAAGCACGAAGCGACGCAAATGAAGCCGCGGATGCGGAATGACAATCTCGTCGTTCGCGAGCACGAGGTTTCCAACATATAACACATCGAGATCGATTGTGCGCGGAGCGTTGCGCGGTCGTTTTGAAGGTCGTCCTAACTCTTTTTCGATTTTTTGCAGCGCATCGAGCAGCGTTACAGGATGACCGTCGAACTCGATTTCGATCACCACGTTTAAATATGATGCCGTGCCCGGCTCGCACCCGGCAGGTTCAGTTTCGTATATGCGCGAAGTCAGCACCGGCTCGTGCGCGATGGGCAGTGCGAGCAGTCGTGCGCGTGCTTCGCGCAAATTTTGCAACCGGTCGCCGACGTTGGAACCGAACGCAATTCCCGTGCGCACAAATCAAATGCAGAGTGACGAATGATGAATGATGAATGAAAAGTTTGCGGCTCCGCCGAGAACCTTCTGCATTTTACATTCTGCATTCATCATTATTTCAGGCCGAGCACATCCTGCATGTCGTAAAGACCGGGCGATTGCGTGCGCGCCCATTTTGCAGCGCGAATAGCCCCGCGCGCGAATGTCTCACGACTCGACGCTGTGTGCGTCAATTCCACGCGCTCGCCTTGCGCGGCAAAAATCACCGTGTGATCACCGACGACATCGCCGCCTCGAATTGCGTGCATGCCGATCTCCGCGCTCGTGCGTTCGCCGACAATGCCATGCCGGCCATGTCGCACATCGCTGTTGTATTGCAGCGAGCGGACTTCGGCCAAAATCTCGGCGAGGCGTTTCGCCGTGCCGCTAGGCGCATCTTTTTTTAAACGATGATGCATCTCGACAACTTCGAGATCGAACTCAGGACCGAGGATTTCCGCGGCTTTGCGCGTTAGCCAGAAAAGCGTGTTCACGCCGACGGAAAAGTTTGGCGCGAACACGATCGGGATCGATTTCGCTGCACCTTTGATTTTCTCGACTTGGGCGTCAGTGTGGCCGGTCGTCCCGATCACGAGAATTTTTTTGTGTGCAACGCAAGTAGTTAACACATTTTCAACAACGGCGTGATGCGTAAAATCGATCACGCAATCGCAATTCGGAACCGCGCTTTGAAAATCGTCGCCCGAGTCAATTTCGGCGGCGATAGAAACTTCGGGGTCGACTTTCGCGCACGCGAGAATTGTCTGGCCCATACGGCCGCGTGAGCCGTTCATCAAAAGGCGCAGCGGACTCATTTCACCAGGTTCAAGTTGCGCAAAGTCGCGAGCAGTTTTTGCTGATTGGCCTCGCTCATTTCGCAGAGCGGCAGCCGCACTTCGGGCGAAATTCGGCCTGCCCAGCCGAGTGCGGTTTTGATTGGCACCGGATTTGGCTCGATGAATAAATCGCGAAAAAGTGGATAAAGTTTCGCATGCAATTTTTGCGCAGTTTCGATCTCGCCATTCGTAAACGCGCGCACCATTTGCACAACTTCGCGCGGCATAATGTTGGACGCGACGCTGACCACGCCACGCCCTCCCGCAGCCATGAAAGCCAGCGTGATGAAATCATCGCCGGATAAAATATCGAACTCGCCCGGCAACACGGCTCGCAGCGCGTTCACACGCTCGACGCTTCCGCCGGATTCCTTGATTGCGACGATATTCGGGCATTTTTCGGCAAGACGCCGCACGGTTTCGACGCCGATCTCGATGCCGCAGCGCCCAGGGATGCTATAAAGAACCAACGGCAATCCTGTTGAATCCGCGATTGCTTTGAAATGGCGAAACAGCCCTTCCTGTGAAGGCTTATTGTAATACGGCGCAACGAGCAATGCGGCATCCGCGCCGACTTTTTCCGCTTCCTGCGTGAGCGCGATCGCCTCGGCGGTCGAGTTCGAGCCGGTGCCTGCGATCACTTTGCAGCGGCCGCGCGCAGAGCGAACGGCGAGTTCGATTACGCGATTGTGCTCGGCGTGATCGAGCGTCGGCGATTCGCCGGTCGTGCCGACGGGCACAATGCCGGCGACTTCGCTCTCGATTTGCCATTCGATGAGCTGCTCGTATGCGTTTTCGTCGATCGTGCCGTCGCGAAACGGAGTGACCAATGCTGTGAAAGTGCCGCGAAACATGGGGCGGAAAGTGTCGAGGGCTGAGGTTCGAGTGTCGAGTTTTTACAGCTCGATTTGGCCGTCGAAAACGAAATCAGCCGGTCCGGTGAGCGTCACGTTTTTGTAACCGCCGGCGGTTTTTTCGAATGAAACCTCCAGCCGGTCGCCACCGCGGACGTGAACGCCGATCGGCGCGGTCGCGCCGGTCAGTTCGTGAAAAATCAGCGCGCTCGCGACGACGCCGGTTCCGCACGCAAGCGTCTCGTCTTCGACTCCGCGCTCGTAAGTGCGAATCGCGATATTTTGCGCGTCGATCTGTTTCGCGAAATTCACGTTCGTTCCGCGCGGCGCGAAATGCTCGTGATAACGAATCGCCGCGCCGAGCCGCTCGACTGCGACGTTTTCGATGTCCTCAACGAGCGTCACCGCGTGCGGAACGCCGGTGTTCACCGAATGGACAACGAGCGATTCGAGTTTCAAATCGAGCTTTTGATTGAGCTGCAAATCTTTCGGCTGGCTCATCGCGAGACAAATCAACTCGCCGCTGCAAGTCGCGGTAATCACGCCGGCCAACGTTTCGAAACTCACCTTGTCCTGTTTGCCGGAAAGGCGATTCGCGAATCGCGCAAAACAGCGCGCGCCGTTGCCGCACATCTCGGCTTCGCCGCCATCGGCATTGTAGTAGCGCATGCGAAAATCAGCGCCGTTCGACGCCGGCTCAACGACGAGCACACCATCCGCGCCCACGCCGCGATACCGGTCGCACAAATGTGCGATCGTTTTTGCATCGAGCTGCAGCGAGCCGTCGCGATTATCGAGCATGACGAAATCGTTTCCGGCGCCATTCATTTTGGTGAATTTCAGCATCGACCTCATCTAACACACGTCCGCGGTCTTGTCAGTTGCGCGGCTAAGATTTTCCGCGACAATGCGGATGCATGAAGTTCCTCCGCGCATTGCTCATCGCCGGCGCATTTTGCAGCACGGGTTTTGCGCAAAGCCCGCGCGATTTGAATGCGCTCGTGCTCGAGCAAATCAGCGCAATGCCGTCCGGGGGCCGCTATGCAGCGACGCGTGTGGCTACAATCGCGCTGCAATCGGCGACGCATTTTGAGCAGGGGAAATTTTTCGTGCTGCCAAACGCCGCTTCGCCGAGCTATTGCTCCGGCGCGACGTATCTCGTGTTTTTAAAAGTCGTCGAGCAACTCCGCCGCGAAGGAGCGCTGACGCTCGATTATGACACGCTGACCGCGCTGATGATTCGCGACGGGCAGCGCGATGGCGAGGGGACTTGGGGCCGCTGGAACGCGAATGGCCCAGGCACCGCGCGATTGTTTTACGAACTGAAACTCGGGCCGAATTTTTCAGATTTCGCGCAGGCGCGTCCCGGCGATTTCATGAAGATTTTTTGGACGCCCTCGGTTGGGAAAAACGAGCACGGGCACTCGGTGATTTTCCTTGGCACGGAAATGCGCGCCGATGGCGAATACGTCCGTTTTTGGTCGAGCAACGTGCCCGCCGGTTACGGCGAAAAATTAGTGCCGCGCAATAAAATCGCGCAGGTCGTTTTTTCGCGTCTTGAAAATCCGGCGAATCTCTCCCGCATCAAAACGCTGCCGGAAAGCGATGCTTACCTCGCGAGCTTGCAGACAAAAATTTCCAGCTTCGCAGAGGTAAAAACGAAGTGCGGAATGTAGCACGATGATTCGCAGCGGCGTTTTAGCATTGGCGCTTTTTGCCGGTTTGAGTTTGGCAAATGCAGAGGATTCGCCTCTTTTTAAACTGCAGGGTTTCGCGACGATCAGCGCTTACGGAATTGCGACGACCACGGGGGGCGGCGGCGATGCACCCGTGATGCGCGTGCGAACGCCGGAGGAGTTTTTCGCGGCAGCGGAGCGCACGGACATCAAAAGCAAAGCAGCGCGCAACACGACACCGCGCGTGATCGAAATTGTGAACGATCTCGATCTTGGCGAACTTGCAAATGAGCGTGCAGGAAATGAGCTGAAATCAGTCGGCATCGTCCACGTGCGGCCGAACACCACGATTTTTTCCCGTGGCGACGGAGCGACGCTGCGGCACGGAACATTGGAAATCCACGGCTCGCAAAATGTGATCCTCCGCAATTTGAAATTCCGCGAGCTTTGGGAATTTGACCCGACTGGAAAATACGACCGATTCGGATGGGACTACATCCGCATCACGAATGCCGGAAAGGAGCGCAGTCATCACATTTGGATCGATCATTGCGATTTTGGCAGAGCTTACGATGGCGCGGTCGATATTACGCATGGCTCGGATTTGGTTACGGTTTCATGGTGTCGCTTTGGCGGTGACCACAACGGTCCGCACAAAAAGGTGATGCTCATCGGCCATTCGTCGGGACCGGGCGCGGCGTCGACGGACACCGGCAAGCTGAATGTGACACTGCACAACAATTATTTTCATGACATTGATGATCGTGCGCCACGCGTGCGATTTGGAAATGTGCATGTGTTTAACGACATGGTTGACGGCGCGGAGAACGCGACGATCTCCGTGATGAACGCGGTGACACTCGTCGAAAATTGCATTTATCGCGATGCAGCCGTTGCGACGACGTTCTCGCACGCCAACGACACCGTGAAAAAAAATCGCGCCGGCACAATTACGATCGTAAACAGCCGCAATGAAAACCCGCGCACACCGAAGGCCGATGTGGAAATCGAGGAGTCGGAAGAAGGCGGCGCGAAAGATGTTCCACACGCCCAAAAAGATCCAAATCGCGATTTCGAGCTCGCGCACAATTTCCAGAGCAGCATCGAGCGAAGTGCGCTGCGGTTCAATGCACCTGCCGGGTGGAAATGGGAGAATCCCAACGCGCTGCCTTACAACTATCAACTCGATCCCACCGATGCGGTCACCGCACTCGTCGAAAAATTTTCCGGCACGGGAAAGCTGCGCGATGACGAGCTGATTCCCGCGCGCTGATGAGGCGCTACGCTTGCTTTACCGCTTGCGCGAGCGGCGACACGAATTCTGCGACGCGTTCTACCAAATCAGGCGATTTCCCGTGCTCCGCGATGCGTTTTACAATCGCACTGCCGACAACAACACCGTCTGGGGCATGCGCAACTTCACGCGCTTGTTCCGGATTCGAAACGCCAAATCCGACGACGATCGGCAGCGAAGTCGTTTTGCGAATTTCCGCGATGCGCTCGTCGAGCGACGTGGCGACGCTCGCCTGTTCGCCGGTCACGCCTTCCCGCGAAACGTAGTAGATAAACCCATCGGCGCGCGCCGTGATTTGCGCGATCCGTTCTGGCGGAGTCGTGGGCGCGATGAGCCGGATGCGCTTGATGTTGCCGACATTCGCCAGCTCCGCGCTGTCTTCATCCGGCGGCAAATCGAGAATCAGCAAACCATCGACGCCCGCGGCTTCAGCCTCTCGATGAAACTGCTCGAAGCCGAATGCGTAGAGCGGATTCATGTAGGTGTAGAGCACGATCGGTATTTGCGATTCGCGCCGGATTTCGCGCACGCAATCGAGCACTCCGCGCGGCGTGGTGCCGGCTTCGAGCGCGCGTTGCGCGGCGAGCTGGTTGACGATTCCGTCCGCAAGCGGATCGGAAAACGGCACGCCTAGCTCAAGAATGTCCACGCCGGCTTTTTCCAGCGCGAGCGTGAGCGCGCGTGTCGCGACGAGATTCGGATCGCCCGCCGAAATGTAAGCGATGAACGCTTTTTGGCCGCGCGCTCGCAGTCCGGCAAATTTTTGGTCAATCCGGTTCGTCATGTAAGCGCGCGGCTTTCACAGAAATGAGGCGAAATAAAAAGCGCCACGAGCACGAGGCTGCGCGGCGCTTTTTAAAATCGATGCGCGAAATTTACTTCGCGGTTTTTTCCTCGATGTATTTCACGACGTCGCCGACGGTCTGCAATTTCTCGGCGTCTTCGTCCGGCACTTCGACGGAAAATTCTTCCTCGAACGCCATCACAAGTTCCACGGTATCGAGCGAGTCAGCTCCGAGATCTTCGATGAACGAAGCTTGCGGTGTGACCTGCTCGGGATTGACGCCGAGTTGCTCGACGATGATGTCTTTGACTTTTTCTTCAATGGATTTGTCTGCCATAAAATTTCTCCAGGTTGGGTGTTGGACTATCGCTTTAGTTGAGCCGCGCATGCTTTGGCAACAACTAATTTTTCGCGCAGACGCGCTACGCTGCGCAGATGAAAAAAGCGCACGGTTGGACATTTGGCGCGATTCGGATTTTATTAGCGCTCCATGGAAAAACTGCCCGCGGATTTAGACTTAAAAATGATGCCGGACTGGCTCAAGGAAGCCCCGGCGAAAAACCCGTATGCCGACTACGAGGTGCGCGAGGAACGTCCGCGTCGCGACTTCGGCGAAAGGCCGCGTCCGCCGCGTGATCGCAAACCGAAATCGCACGACGAGAAACGCGGGCCGAAACGCGAGCATGGCCGCGATTTTAAAAAGCCGCACGGTGCGCACAAACCTCCGCAAAAGGAAACGCCGCGCCCGCAGCAGCCGCGCGAGCCGGCGCCGGTTCGCATCGAATTTTTTCCGGAGATGATTTTTGTCAACAGCGTCGCGAAGCAGGTGAAATCGACAAATCGCGCGTATCCGCTTTTCGATTTGGCGCGCATGTTTTTGGAAAAGCCGGAGCGGCACCGCGTGCGCGTGAGCGCCGCTGATGAAAAAACGGTGTTCTTTCGTCTCGGTGACGACGGTCCCGTCGCAATGGACCGCGCGACGCTGGAAAAAAGCGCGTTTAACGAGATGGCAGCGGAGTTTTACACCGTGGAAACGACGCAGCGCGAGCCGCTCAAGGGCAATTTCACGAATGTCGCGCGCTGCAAACTCACCGGCACTTTACTCGGCCCGACGAATTACCACGGCTATCAGCCCGCGCTCCGCAAACTTTACGAGGAGCGTTTCAGCCGACGCATGCCTTTTCCCGAGTTTCAACGCGAAATCGAAGTCGTCACCGATCCCGCCGTCGTCGATGCGTGGAAGGAAGAGGCGCGCAGCGTCACGGTTTACAAAACGCTGAAAGAGCCGGAGCAACTCACGCTAGATGCAAACGAGGCGGAGCAGCACTTTCGCAAAACGTATCTCGATTCGCTCATCCGCACCGGCACGAGCTTCGATCTCGCCGGCGAGACGAGCCGGCATTTGCCCGATCGCCGCATCGCTTCAGCGGTGCGGGAAGCATGGGAAAACCAGCGCGGCTTTCCAGGCCAGATGCTGTATCACCTGCGCCAGCAGCTCACGAATCTCGGTTTGCACGTTTTTAAACATCACAAACGGATGCAATTTGTCAGCGCGGTGCGGCCCGAGCCGTTCACCGACAAAAATTTCTCGGCAAATATCGCTGAGATTTTGCGTGTAATCAGCGCGAATCCAAAATGCACGCGTGCCGATCTGACCAAGGAAATTCTGGGCGCGAAGGAAAGCGATCCGGACTTGCCGAAATTAAAAACCGCGCTCGCGGCCGATCTGCACTGGCTGATCGACGCCGGACGCGTGATCGAATTTCAAGATGGCCGGCTTGCGTTGCCGCTGGAACCGAGAGCCGCCGATGAAGCGCTGAAGCCCGCCGCGCCTACTTCTCCGGCACAATCGTCTTCTGAATCCGAAGCTCCGTGACGTTCGGAAAAAATCCGTCGATTGTGTAAGGCTCGCCCGCGACGAGATCGCGCGTCGCGACTGACGCGTTGTATTCGATGCGCTCGCCGGGATTGATCGTCACGTAGGCCGGCTCGTTTGCAAATGACTGGTCTTCCGACCAGCGCGTGACGGTCTTTCCGGTTTTGTCGCTGACGACGATGTCGATCCGCTGTGTCGTCGGAAATTCGAGATGCACGAATTTTTTCGAGCGGTTCAGCAGCGACAGCGTGACTTTCATTTGCCGCGTTTCCGGGAGCTTCACCGGCTGCGGCGCGACATCCATGTTCAGCGTCAAATTTTGAACGTGCACCGAATCCTTCTTCGCACGCGGCGCGAGGTGCAGCGTTTGCAGCGTGCGATTTAGCAGCCCGGGTTTTTCGTCAGCAGCGTGCGCAACAAAATTAAACGCGAGAAAAATCGACAAAAGCAGAACGGGGCGAAAACGCATGCGGTTTTCGTAGCCCAGCGGCTCGCGGGTTGCAAACGCATTTGGTTCGCCGCAGACTCCGGCGATGCGTCTCCGATTTTTGCTGCCGTTGCTCGCGCTGATGTTCGTTGCTTTCGCGAAAAAGCAGTCACAAGTCACCGTGCATTTTCACCTCGAGGCAAACGCGCAGGACACTTCGACTTTTGCGATTCCTGCGACCCTGCATTATCCGCCGCGGCAGGCTTACGTGGAAAAGATTCCGTCATTCACCGAGCGCGACATTGCCGCCATTTATCCGTTTCCCGCAGATGACGGCACGATGGGTTGCGCGTTCAAATTCGACGAGCACGGGCGATTCGATCTCGAGATGCTCAGCACGGAGCATCGCGGTCATTCGCTCGTCGCGATCGTGAACGGCCGGCAGGTCATCGACATGCAAATCGACAAGCGCGTCAGCGACGGAATCATCACGATTCCGCGCGGTTTGCTGCCGCAGGACATCGCCATGCTCGAGAAAAAATTCCGCGTGCTCGGCTCGAAAAAGAAACGCTAGTGCGGCAGCACGGCGTTTTTGCCGACCATTTCCACCAGCATCTTCGCGTTTCCCGGCGCGCGCGTGTTGATGTCGTTGTTAAAATAAACGAAAGCATCGATGTTTTTGCGCGCGCAACTTTTCAAATGCACCGCCCACGGCTCCAACTCGGCGCGCGTGTAGTCGTGCGCCGCGCCGCCTTCCAGCCCGTGAAAACGCACGTAAATAAAATCCGCCGTCACATCGAGATTCATCGGCATCCCGAGCGAGCTGAGCGAGACATTCGCGACATTGTGTTTGCGCAAAATGCCGAAGATTTCGTCATCGAGCCACGAGCAATCACGAAATTCCATCGCGTTGCGCATCCCGCGCGGCAGGCTCGCGCAGAACTCATCGAGCCGCTGCGCATTTTTTTTAAAAGCGCCGGGCAACTGCCAGAGGATCGGCCCGAGATGCTCGTGCAGTTCGGTCGCATACGAAAGAAGCAGGTCGAACGATTTCGCGCCGGGCATCAACTTTTTAAAATGCGTCACCGTGCGGCTGCCTTTCACGGCGTAGATGAATCCGCGCGGCGCACGCTCGCGCCAGCCGATGAACGTTTTTTTCTCGGGCAAACGATAGAACGAGGCGTTGATTTCGACAGTCGGAAAATGCTGTGCGTAATATGCGAGCAGCGCGGTGCCACGGATATTTTCCGGGTAAAATGTCTTCGCCCAGCCTTTGTAAATCCAGCCGCTGGTGCCGATGTAAATTTTTCCTGCCATCGCAAAAGTTTGCGGTTCCTAGTTAAGATTCGCAACTGACGTTGATTTGAACCCTGCGCTCGAAAATTTAAATTACTGGCTGCTACTCCATGCGGTCGCGCCTGTATACACGATGATTGCTATCGGCTTCGTCATTCGTCGCGCGCGTTGGCTGACCGCGGAGGCCGATCACAGCTTGCTTCGCGCGACGGTGAATCTTTTCTACCCATGCCTGATCGCCGATACGATCATCGGAAATCCGGCGCTGAAAAATGCGGGCAACCTCGCGCTGCCGCCGTTGGTTGGACTCGGCACGTGCTTCCTCGGCTTCGGTCTGTGCTGGCTCGGCGCGCGCGCGATGCGACTGTCGCGCGGAAAAGAGGCGCGCACCTTCGTCTACTCGACCGGCATGTATAACTACGGCTACACCGCGATCCCGATTATCGAAGCTGTGTTCGACAAGCAGACGATGGGCGTGCTTTTCACGCACAATCTTGGCGCGGAAGTTTCGATTTGGATTGGCGCGAGCTTGATTCTCGCCGCCGTTTCTCCGCGTCGCGAGTGGCGGAAAATCCTGAACGCGCCGGTCATCGCAATCATCATTTGCGTCGTGCTCAACTTTTGTGGCGCTCGCACGTGGTTGCCGGATTTTTCGCTGCGCGCCTCTCATTCACTGGGACAATGCGCCGTTCCGCTGGCGCTCGTTTTAACAGGCGCAACTTACGCCGATTTCATTGCCGAGCTGCATCCGCGCGGCGGTCTGCACATCGCGACCGGCGCGTGCTTGTTGCGCAATGGCATTCTGCCGCTGTTCTTCCTCGCGATTGCAAAGTGGCTTCCGTGCTCGGTTGAGCTGAAACACGTCATCGTCGTGCAAGCCGCTATGCCCGCGGCGATGATGCCGATCATCATCGCGAAGCATTACAATGGAGATCCGAAAATCGCATTGCAAGTGGTGCTGTTCACGTCCATCGCCGCATTCGCCACGATCCCGTTTTGGATTCGTGCCGGTCTGGCTTTTATTGGCGTTTGAATACGACTCGATCTCGCGCCGTCTGTTGTTTCAAAATTTAGATTCCATGAAAAAACTCATCCTGCTCCTTGCGATGCTGCTAACTATTTGCGCGCTGCCCGCGCGCGCCGATCACCACTACGATCGTGATGATTACCACAACATCGAAAAATTTGTGGGCGATCTCGACGCGCGATTCACGCGAGTTCTCGAGCAGCGCGAACGTTTCGGCTCCAGTCCTCGCATTCGCGAAGAGTTATATCGCGTCGATGTCGGCCTGCACACCGTTAAAAAAGCGCTGCATGATCGCGAAATCAGTCCGCGGCGTTTGCACGACGATTGCTATTCGCTTTCGGATCTTCTTTCTGACGTGGAAGCGCAATACCGGAGCCGCGGTTACGTTTCGCGTCGCCACGTTTTCGGCTGGTAACGTTGACGTCGTGTCGGCGTTGTGAAAGATCAACACATGATGAAAAACCTCCTGCTCAGCATCACGCTCATCGCCGCGTTCGCCGCGTGCCAGACAACAAAGCCCACCAAACAGTGTGCCATGAACGGCAAAAAAGAATGCCCGATGAAAAAGGGCGCCGCCTGCTGCGCGACGAATCATTAACGCCTTGCCGAACGAGTTAAAAGTCGGCGATCCCGCTCCGCCATTCAAAACCGTCGCTGTCGGCGGAAAATATGGCGATGGCGCGGAAGTCTCGCTCGGCGATTTCAAAGGCCGGACGGTCGTTCTTTATTTTTACCCGAAAGACGACACGCCCGGATGCACCACGCAAGCATGCGGATTGCGCGATGCGTGGATGCAGTTCGACCGGAAAGCGGAAATTTTCGGCGTCAGCATCGACTCAGCAAAGAGTCATCGGAAGTTTATCGATAAGTTTTCGCTGCCGTTTCCGCTCTTAAGCGATGAAACAAAAAAAATCGTCGAGGACTATGGCGTCTGGATCGAAAAAAGCATGTATGGCAAAAAATACATGGGCGCCGAGCGCAGCACGTTTGTAATCGGGCCCGACCAGAGCATCCGCGCGATTTTGCGCAAGGTGAAACCGGCCGAGCACGTCGCGCAACTGCTCGCGGTGCTTTAACTCTGCGTTTGCGGCATGCGATGATTGCGCGAGAGTGAAACTGTGAAGCTGCCGAATCTCGAAAAACTCGCGGGCAAACTGCCGAAAGCAATCCGCGGCTCCGTCGTCGATCACGCACGCGCGATTCGCGATTTGTTTTCGCACGGAAAACTCGAAGCAGCGCGGCGTTCGGAGGAGCGCGCGGTGAAGCTCGAAGCGGCGCGAAGCATCGTCGAAACCAGCGCGGCACTTTGCACCACGGTCGCGTTCGAGCCGATCCCGCTCGCCGATTTTCCGATTCTCACCACGGTGCAAATCACGATGGTCACCGGCATCGCTTACGTCAGCGGACGCGACATCGGCATGCGCGCCGCAGCCGAATTCATCGCGGCGCTCGGCACGAATCTCGGTGTCGCGCTCGTTCTGCGCGAAGGTTCGCGCGCGCTGTTGAAGCTGTTTCCGGTCTGGGGCAACGCGATCTCCGGCGCAATCGCGGGCGCGGGCACTTACGCCATCGGCAGGTCGGCGACGGCGTATTTTATCGAGGGCGTCTCAATCGCCGATGCGCGGAGAATTTTTCGACGGGCGACAAATCGAAAACAAAAAAACGCCGCGTGAATCTTTCCGAGATCCGGCGTCATCTCGCCGAATTGGACATGCGGCCAAGCAAAAGTCTCGGGCAAAATTTCCTGCACGATCAAAACCTCGCGCGGTGGATTGTCGAGCAGCTCGAACTCACGCCGCAGGATCATCTCGTGGAGATCGGTCCGGGACTTGGCGCGCTGACGCAATTCGCGTTGCCGTTGTGCAAATCCGCAACGTTGATTGAAAAAGATCGGCGGCTTGCGGCATTTCTGCGCGAGCGATTCGAGAACGACCGCGTCGAGATTTTGCACCGCGACGCGCTGCAGTTTGACGTGCGCGAACTGTTTCCGCGTGCACCGGTGAAGCTGCTCGGCAATCTGCCGTATTACGTTACGAGCCCGATCCTTTTCCATTTTACCGAGGAGCCAACGCCGGTCGAGCGCGTCGTTATCACAACGCAACGTGAATTTGCCGAGCGGCTTGCCGGCGGGCCGGACACGAATGATTACGGCGTGCTCTCACTCGTCGTGCAGCGGCGCTGGCGCGTAAAACTTGCGCACACTCTGCCGGGCGGCTTTTTTTTTCCGGAGCCAAATGTCGAGTCGGCGGTCGTAGTTTTGTCGCCGCGCGAGCCGGATGAGCTCGAGGATTGTGACGGAGCGCGGTTCAACGCACTCGTAAAACAAGGCTTTTCACAGCGCCGGAAGCAGCTCCGCAAATTGATCAGCGCGCAGAGTGCCGACGACTGGCCGGCGGTTGCGAAACAGATCGGTTTTCCTGAAACGGCGCGCGCCGAGGAGCTGTCGCTCAAGCAGTGGATCGCGCTCACGAATTTGCTCGCGTGCGATCCACCGAAGCTGGCGCAGGATGTCCACGGTGAGGTTTTCGACATCGTGGATGAAAACGACCGCGTGCTGCGCACCGCCACGCGGCACGAAGTCCACACGCAAAAACTGCTGCACCGCGCCGTGCATATTTTTGTTTTCAACAAAGCCGGCGAGCTGTTTTTGCAAAAACGCTCGCGCTGGAAGGACGTGCATCCATCGCGATGGGATTCGAGCGCCGCGGGTCACGTGAATGCAGGCTGCGACTATGACGAGACCGCTGCGCGCGAAATCGTCGAAGAAATCGGCGTGAGCGCGCCGGTCGAGCTCGTCGTGAAAATCGACGCGTGCAAAAACACCGGCTGGGAATTCGTGCATCTTTACCGCGCGCAGCACGATGGACCATTCACGCTTTGCCGTGCGGAGATCGAATGCGGCGCATTTTTCCCGCTGCCGCTGATCGAGCGCTGGATCGAAGCGCGACCGCAGGATTTTGCGACCGGTTTTATCGAGTGCTTCGCGCGCTTTCGCGAATGACTGAATGCTTAACCAGAGCGGCCCGCGAGAACGTCCGCTAGTGCAGATGGAGCCGGCAGACGGGTTCGAACCGACGACCTGCTGATTACAAATCAGCGGTCCATGCCTTGGCTACGCGTCTCGGACTTGCTCGATCTAAAAGAAGGCCGCTCCAGAGTTCGCCCCCGACGAAATCCGCTTGCCTACCTGCTCGCGTTGTTTTGCCCGGGAGCTCGCTACGGCATTTTTGGAGTGGCGGTGACTGTTTACCTGGTGGCAATTCTCACCGGCATTGCGCTTCCCGCGTTTGCGAAGGCGAGACAAAAAGTGCAGGCTGTCCGGCAACATCAGCAAGCCATCTATCAGAATGAAGATGCCGGCGGATGACAGCCGCGCTGAGGGCGTGCCAATTTTTTCGTAGCTTTACAACTTCACGTAATCCGGCTTTCGCCCATTCCTATTTTTCAGCACTGCATTGAGGCCCGGGGCTTACGTCTCCTCCTTACGCCTTTGGCAGAGTCACAGTTACAGTTCCTTCTTTGCGGTCGATCTTCATCTGATCCGCATGAACAGGACCTGGCAACGTGATCATCTGTGAGTATTCACCCGCAGAGTATTCGGAACTTGCGGCTGTCTTACTTGCCGTTTCTTTCTTTGATTGTTCCGACGCGATGAGATGGAGTTGCTTATCCTTTACCTCTACCTTCACGTTGGAAAGATCACGATCCGGCAGGTAGAAATGCACGACATACTTATCTTTCTCGTTCTCCAAGTTTACAGTGGAACCGAAGAAAGGCTGCTGAGTAATAACCGGCTCATTCGGCACCCCTGACAACAGGTCGCGTGTCATTTGATCCATCCGATCCTGCATCCGTTGCATTTCACGGACGACTTGCTGGTCCCAGTCTTCTGTCCATGGCTCAAATGCAGGAGCAGGAGTGGGAACGGTCGCAACGCCTGCCGTTTCTTTTGGCAAAGTCGCTATTATGAGCCCTTCCTTGTGCTCGACCTTCATCTTGTCCGCCTTCACTGGTCCGGGGATGATGATATTCTCCTCGTAAGCGTCCGCTGTCTTGTCGTTGGCGGATATGTGAAGCGATCCGTTTTCAAATGTGACTTTTACATTGGACTCATCGCTTTTAGGCAAATAAACACTTGCCACATAAGCATCCGGCTTTTCTCGGACATCCACCGAAGAGCTGAACGTCATCTCCTTCTCCTTCGTCGCGGGCCGTAGCTTCGACACAGTATCATGGAATACCTTGTCCAGCTCACTCTCCAGCTTCTGCCATCGCTCCGACCAGCTCGATTCTGCCGTGCTCAAGGTAGTAGTTTTGGATGACGTTGTGTCAGATTGTGCGGCTAGGGTAACAGATGGCGTTTCGAGCGCCAGCCCAGCCACAGCCATGATTAGTGCGATATTTTTCATGATAGATTCTCCCGCGCCTCCCGGTGTCGCCACTTTCACTTATCGGCAAATAGCGGACAGACCGCTTGTAATTGATTCCGTGGCTCACACCGGACGACGTGTTAAATATTGCGGTTTGGCCGCTGAATGCCTTCCTGTTGTTGGACGAAATCCAGAGTCGTTGCGTTCAAAAATTTGCGACAAGAGTTGACTGCTTTTCCATGGCGTGCAGCTACCATCGGTTACTCACGCGCGGACGCGCCGAGCGTGCCGTTTCTCGTTTGCGGCGCGAGCAGCCGAAAGTTTTGTTGAGCAACATCTATAAAGTCGAATCCGCCGTGCGAGTTCGGGATGGTAATCGGAAATCCGAGGTGTTGGCGGAGCAGCCTTAGAAACAACACCAGTGACCATGCAATAAATGCCGATTCCGCCGCGAGCCGTTTTGAGAGCGACGGAGGGCCAATTGTTAGTGCTGTCATATCTGGAAAGCCTTGGACCCTCGTCGTGGAAAGACGCCCTAAAGATTAGCGAGCAAATGCACGTGTTTCAACCGAGCGTGCGCACTCGTGAGATGGACCAGCGCTTTCGCCAGTAAACGCTCCTACTATTTTTTAGCTGCGTCCTGATAGCTAAATCCAGATCAGCATAAAACGACCTCCATAATCGAATACGATGCTTCGACACGGTATGCGTTACGGTAACACCGCATTTCTCTGTGCTTGAAATAGACTCTCTGTGCATGGCGATTACCCTGCAATCGTAGCTATCATTCCTCCCGCCATGACAAAAATTCCCCAATGCCGTGAAGCCGAGTTCACACCGCGCGACCTGCGCGCGTGCAGGGCTTTTACTTTGATCGAACTGCTGGTAGTGATCGCGATCATTGCGGTGCTTGTGGCCATCGCCAGCCCGATCCTTGCCACCGGCAAACGCGCCGGCTTGGAGGCAAAATCGGTGTCGCGGCTGCGCGACCTGCAAATGGCCAATATCCAGTATGCCGGCGAACACAACCAGTTCTATGTCCCCATTTGGGATATGAATCCGAGTAATTCACACGCGTGGTTCGATAATCCCGAGTTCGAGAAGTATTTTGTCGCCAACACGGGCAGTTACTGGTGGGGCAATTCACCGGAGAATATGTATAGCCCGCTGGTGCCCTTAAAATTCAGTCAATCCATTGGAAGTTCCTATGGTATTAATGCGGATTACATGAACTGGCCACCCGCTCCGCGTCAAATGTTGCGCGATGTCCCTTTTCCAGCCAGGATGCTTGCGTTTGAAGAAAGCCAGGACTGGATCGTCACCGAATACGGCGCCCATGGCCAATACAAGGTGCCTGAGGCTTACAGTGGTTCCACCACCGCCTATCGCTATAACAACATGACCAACATCGTCTTCTTTGACGGCCATGTGGAAACGCTGCCGCAGAGCAAGGTCGCAGGTAATACGACGTTGTGGAGAGGGCAAGACCAGTAGGACTAATCCGAAGGGTTGTTGGTGGGTGTCATCCGTTTCATGGCGGGTAGGGGAGTGCTTGGCTGAGCCATCGTGCCCGGCAACCGCAACATGAAATTCACCCCCGGGCCGGACGGGGATGGTGCGTTTCCAGAAGAGCGACGGCACCTGGGTCACCGCGACCGATTACCCGTATGTCAAAGGCAGCACCATCGTCTGCGGCGTCCCCACGGGGTTAACCGGTCAGCTTGCACTGGAGGTCACGGTGGAGATCAGTGGCAGCGGGCGCACGGGCGCTTATCCATTCCCGTTCACCTGAGGGCCGCCGCCGGCCGTTCCACGGGGTCACCTGTGTAAAACGCACACCCCGGTCGTGCAGCCTGCATGGTCCGGGTGTGCAGCCTGCATGGTCCCGCTGTGCAGGCTGCATACCCCCGGTAGCGCGGTGCAGACTCGGGTCATGCAGTTTGCACAGTCCACCCCTGCAACCTGCCGGGGTCACCCCTGCACTTTGCAATGATCCCCCCTTGCAGCCCCAGACCCCGGTCGTGCAACCTGCACACTCCACCCCTGCAATCCGCAAGGGTGCCACCTGCAATCTGCACGGCTGCCACCGCAGGCGGGCCAATCCAGCCCCTGCAACGCTAAAGACGGCACGGTGCGCCAGATCGGACGTTTCTTTTCTCGCGGCTCGCACCGGCCTTCGACGGCGGTCTATTTACACTTTGCCGCGACGGGCTTCCAGTTCCCCGCGGATTTGCTCCATCTTTTCCTGGGTCAGCGGGAAACGCATGAGCGCGATCACTGAAAGGATGAGGCCGACAACAGGAATCGCGATGAAGAGAAAGCGGATCATGAAGAGCGTGTGCGGTGTTTGGATCGCCACGTTGGAGTCGAAACCGATCCATTCAAGGATGAAAAACGAGATGCCCGCGCCCACAGCCATTCCGACTTTATTGATCCACGAACTACAGGCCGAGAATGAACCTTCGCGGCGTCGTCCACCTTCCAACTCGTCGTAGTCCATGACATCCGCACCGATGGAGCCCATGAGCAGCCAGAAGCCCGCGCCGGTAAATGCAATGGAGCCGGAGGCGAATACTTGCAGCCAGACAAATCGCGGATTGTAGAGCCACCATGTGCCGATGAAGACACCGATCGCGATGGAGAACACACAAAGGAGTGCGTGCCGCTTTCCCATCCGGTGAGAGATGAAGTTAAAGAACGGGATGCCAAGGAAACCCATCAGCATGGCTGTGACACCCATGATGGAATTGTAGAAGTTGCCTTCGGAAGTGTTGCCCCGACAGACATAATACATCGTCGCGGCGAGACCTAGCGTGCCGACCATGCTTAGCCCCATGTTGTAAGCCATCTGCATCCCTAGTTGAATGCGAAATGGCCTGCACTGCAAAGTTTGCCAGAGCGTTTCCTTGATGGAGATATGCTGCTGCTTTTTGGAGACGAGCTTTGTGTAATACCGCTCCCGCACCAGCGCGACACAGGTCAGACCGGCCAGAATGATGATAACTCCGCAGAAGCTAAGATAGACCTGAGCGCCCAGCAGCATGTTAGGCTTCGCGCCATCAGCGGCAGTATGCCAGGCTTCGCTTGTGGTGAGCAGCAGCTTGATGCGATGCAAGACATTCGAGCTATCCGCACCGACCCAGACTGCGCGCGAGAAGAAGTTGCCAAAGAAGAATAATCCCAGCTCCGGGATTTTCTGCACGGCGTTTTTGTAGGAAAAGACGCTGGTCCGCTCGTGATAGTCCGGCGTCATTTCATTTCCGAGACTTTGGTAAGGCATGTTGAAGCAACTCACCAACGGGAGATAGAGCGCCGAAGACGCGATCATGAACCAGAACCCGGTGGTCGGCGACCAGGTTGGACTAATAGCTAGCAGAAATGGCAGACCTAGTCCGGCCAGTAAACAGCCGATGAGCATGAATGGGCGGCGGCGTCCCCAGCTTGTGCGAGTGTTATCCGACCACCATCCGAAGAACGGATCTGAAATCGCATCGAACACACGATTCAAAATAATCGCGACACCGATCTGCCATTGCGGCACATGCAGGTAGAGGCCGAAAATCTGGAAGGCAATTGTCGGGTAGAGCCAGTGACCCCACATGTCGGGGAATGTGCCTAGACCATAGCCGATTTTTTGCATGACCGGCACACGGTCGGTGGGCGTGTCGTCAACCGCTGGTTGAGTGAAAGTTTCGAGCGGAGGTAATGCGCCGGTAGTTGGAGAGAAGGCAAGTTCCTCGACGATCAGATTGTCCTGGAGCTCATCTTTGCTGGGGGTTTTTTCTGTCATGGTCGGGTTTAGAAATGGACGGTGAGCGAGCGGACATCCTTGTTCGGAATGATGAGCAAACCGTCAGTATTTGCCTGCATAGTTCCTCCATCCACACACTTAACGCTGGCAACGCCGATGAGTTGCACGAGCCATGAGCCAGCGTGCGTTCCGCTCAGTTCCAGACGAAGGCTTTCACCCATCCGCTTGGCAACAAGAGAGCGTGCTGTCTTTCCATCGAGAGAGGGAACCACGCACGTTGCAGTTGCTCCTTCCGCAAGCTGGTAAATTTGAAACGTGACACCATCGGCGAAATCGTAGTCCGGCTTGGAATCGCACGCGCCGAGTGGCAGGATCGTGCCCGGCCGCACGAAGAGCGGCAGGCTGAAGAAATCGTGCTGCGCGCGGTGCCATCCGCCACCACTCACGACTTCGCCGCTGAAGAAGTGCGTCCATTTTCCTTCCGGCAGATAGTAGTTCACGCTGCCGTCTTCGCTCATCACAGGCGCGACGAGCAGCGCGTCGCCGAGCATGTATTGACGGTCGAGCGTGTCGCTGGCGGGATCGTCGGGAAATTCGAGCAGCATCGCGCGGAGCATCGGGCGGCCTTTTTCATGAGCCTCGACCGCCTTGGCAAAAAGATAGGGCATGAGTCGGCACTTGAGCTTCGTAAATTTCCGCAGGACATCGCACGCTTCCTCATCATAAGCCCACGGGATGCGGTAGCTGGCGTTGCCGTGCAGCCGGCTGTGCGAGGAAAGCAGGCCGAAGGCGATCCAGCGTTTATAGACCGCCGGGCTGCCGTTGCCCTCGAAGCCGCCGATGTCGTGACTCCAAAATCCGAATCCGCAAAGGCTGAGCGACAAACCACCGCGCAAGCTCTCGGCCATGGATTCAAAGCTCGACCAGCAATCGCCGCCCCAGTGCAGCGGAAACCGCTGGCCCGATGCGTAGGATGAGCGCGCGAACAGGACGGCGTTGCCTTTGCCACGCTCGGCCTCGATCGTGGTGAAGACGCACTCGTTGTAGAGCACGCTGTAAAGATTGTGCATGCCCGTCGGGTCGGAACCGTCGTGCCACGCGACATCGGTCGGGATGCGCTCGCCGAAGTCCGTCTTAAAACAATCCACGCCCATCGCCATGAGCCGCCGGAGATGGCTCGCATACCATTCGCGTGCGGCGGGATTGGTGAAATCCACGATGCCCATGCCCGGCTGCCAGAGATCGGTCTGCCAAACGCTGTCGTCGTTTTTCTTGAGCAAAAATCCGCCGCGCTTTCCTTCGTCAAAAAGCGGCGAACGTTGCGCGATGTAGGGATTGATCCAGACGCAAATTTTGAGTCCACGCTCGTGCAAGCGCCGCAGCATTCCGGCCGGATCGGGAAAGGTGCGCGCGTCCCATTCGAAGTCGCACCACTGAAACTCGCACATCCAAAAGCAATCGAAGTGAAAAACGTGCAGCGGCAGGTCGCGCCCCTTCATTTCCTCGATGAAACCGGTGCAGGTCGCCTCGTCGTAGCTGGTGACAAATGAAGTCGTGAGCCACAGGCCGAATGACCACGCGGGCGGCAGCGCGGGACGGCCCGTGAGCGCGGTGAGCTTTTCGATCACCTCGTGCGGCATCGGGCCGTCGAGGATGAAATACTCGAGGCTCTCGCCCGGGATGCTGAACTGCGCGCGTCCGGTTTTTTCCGAGGCGATCTCGAAGGAGACGGGACCGGTTTCATTCACGAGCACGCCGTAGCCGCGATTGCTGAGATAAAACGGCACGGACTTGTAAGCCTGGTCGCTGCTCGTGCCGCCGTCTTTGTTCCAGTTCTCGACGACCTGCCCGTTTTTTACGAAGGCGGTGAAGCGCTCGCCGAAACCGTAAATGCATTCGCCGACGCCGAGCGAGAGCTGTTCAAAAAGAAAGTTCCCGCGCTCCGCCCATTGCGCGTAGCCGAGCGCACGCCAGCCGCTTCGCGTGAGCACCCGGCCGCCGGACTCGAATGCCAAATCCCAGTCGCCGCTCTTCAACGCAACACGCGCGGTGAGATTGCCCGAGCGCAGCGTGGCTTCCTTTTCGCCGATGGAAATCGCGGGTTGCGGCGCGGCAGGCGGTTGCAGCGGGATGCGCGGCCCGCGCTCCAGCCCGCCCGAATAATGTTCGATGCGCGCTTTGATGATGCCGGGCATGACCGCGCTCAATCGCAACGTGAGCAGCGGGCCTTGCAATGTCTGACCGCGATGCCGCACGATCTGCGTCGTGGCGAGGATAAGCAGGTCGTCACCGTCGCGCCTTGCTTCGTAGGCTTCGGCGGCGTAATGCGCGGTGACGTTGGGTTGATGGAGCCAGAGGCCGTCGGTGAATTTCATGTGGAATGGGGCGAGATCATCTTTGATCTCAAAAGCGCGACCTTAGCGCCGGACTTAGTTTGCGGGACTTTTGAAATGGCTGCAAACCTCGGATGATGGATCCCGTAAATTACAGTAACATGGATTGAGTGGAGCGGACTGTTCAATCTCCGCTCACGTTGACCTCAGCGGAAAATCCGCTGCGCGAAATGGTAGAGATTGCTGGCCCAAGTGTCGCGGTCGTGGCCGTGGTCATCGACGTTCCAAATGTGTGGGATGCCGTTCTTTTTTAAAAATGCATGGACACCCTGTGAGCCGCTGATAAGCCCGTCTTTGTTGCCGCAGGAGAGGTAGAACAATTTCAAACTCCTGCCCGCAGCCGCGGGATCGAGCACGAGTTCGGTGAGTGGTTTGGTGTTGGGCGCGGCCGAAAATCCACCGAGCCATGCGAAAGTGTCGAGATGGACGAGGCCGAAGTTGATCGTCTGACCGCCGCCCATCGAGAGCCCGGCGAGCGCGCGATGCTCGCGGTCGGTGAAGGTCGAATACTTCGCTTGAATTGACGGGATGAGACAGTCGAGCAGGTCGCGCTCAAACTTCGCAAACCCGGCGGCGTTTTCCGGCGTGTAGATCTTGTCCGGCGCCGGCGGGCGATCATCCGCGAGCGCGCGGCCATTCGGCATCACGACGATCATCGGCGTCGCTTTTCCGTCAGCGATGAGATTGTCCACGATAGCATCGGCATGGACATAACCATTCCATTCCCACTCATTGCCGGCGATCCCATGCAGCAGATAGAGCACCGGATATTTTCGCTCGGGCGAATAGCCGGGCGGAAGGTAAACAACCGCTTTGCGTCGAGTGTTAGTGACCGTCGAATCGTATTCAAACACCTCGCTGCGGCCCGACATTCCGCCGGCATGAGGCTTATCAAACCCAATGGGTGCATCGGGAAAAACGCGCACGTCATCCGGCCCGAGTTGAACAGGTCGTGCGAAATTGGCGCGTGCGCGCTCCGGCGAAACTTGCTCCGGCTTTTCCTGGCTGACTGCTAACGGCGCGAGTGTTAGCAAAAGGATCGAAGAGATGGCACTAATTGTTTTGAGCTTCATAAGTCTTACACTTACTGCGAGCACTATCAGCCTGCTCACTAACTAGAATCATTTCAACACCACGCGGTAGAATCGTCGAGGTGGCGCAGCACCACCGGAATCTGTGACCTGCACAGTTCCGCCGGTGCCGGCGATGTTGTCCAAAACGGTCACCCACGAGTTACTTTGCAGTGTGTCGTTGCGATCCACGCGGTAACTTTTTCCGGACACCGTTTGGAAGCTGATAAGCATGTTGTTTCCACTCACCTGCATTTGGCTGACTTTAAGCACACTGGAGCGGTCATTCGGGTTCGTCCCCGCCGCAAATTCCTGCGCGTTGGTCATCCCGTCGCCATCGGGGTCCGCGCTGTCGGCGGCATTGCCCGAGTTTGCGGTGGTGCCGAAGTAATTGAGTCTCCAGTTTTGGGCGGCGGTGTCGGTGGTCGCCGACACGGGAGCGGAGGCCGTCCCGAGGCCGTAGAATCCGTTTGCGGCGACGGTGTAATACCACGTTGTGCCGTCGGCCAGGCCGCTGTTCACGTAGGTCGTGGCGGAAATGCCGGCAGCCAGTTCCGTGTAGGGTCCGCCGCTGCTGCCCGACCGCCGGATCGTATAATCGGCGGCTCCATTTACCGCGTTCCACGAAAGCGTGATCTTCCCGCTGCCGGAGGTGGCGGTCACGTTCTGCGGCGCGGGGAGTTCCCCGGCGGCAAGGAGTGCCACATCGGAGGAACTCAACACTCGGTCGTAGAGGCGCACGTCGTCGAGCGTGCCGTTGAGGAAATTGAGTCCTACTTGAATGCTGCCGATGCTTAGGTTCGGCGGGGCGGTGCGTGAACCGGTCGGCCCCGTGCCGCTGCCTCGCAGGATACCATCCACATACACTTGCATTGCGCCGCTGGTGTTATTGCGAGTTGCGGCGACATGATGCCACGCACCGTCATTGATGTTCACTGCGGACGCGACAGTTACATCACCGCTCGATGAGCCGACACCTAACACGAATTGCCCATTCACAATGGATGTGCCCCAGTCGGCCGCGCCGCCCAAGACCTCGCCGTCCACCAGCCCTTTGCCCGACCACCATTGCCCGCCGGCACTGCCGGCGGTGTCCGTGGTTTTTACCCACATGGCAACAGTGAAGTCGTCAGTGATGGAACGCGGGATCGACACATTACTGCTGCTGCCGTTGAACTGCGCAGCCAGTGCGCCGACTTTGCCCGTGGTATAGGTCAGCGCGGTGGCTGCTCCATCAAAGCCGTTGCCGCTCGTGTCTTGCGCGTTCCCTTCGAATTCATAGCGCGCTATCATTTCAGATGGCTTGGCGCTGACTTCGGTGGAGTTGGAGCTGACGCCATTGGCATTGGACGCAGCGACGACATAGTAATAGATCGTGCCATTGACCAAGCCAGTATCGGTAAAGCCAACACCGGCACTGTTGCCAATGATGGAATAGCCCGTGCCGCTTGTAGTCGAGCGCTTGATGAAGTAGTTCGTGGCCGTGGCAGAAGCAGACCAACTCAAGGTGACTTTGTGGTCGCCGCCGACCGCTGTAAGGCTTGTGGGTGGCGAAGGCGGTGAAAGCGTATCCCACGCGATTGAGTCAATGTAACAGGTGCCCGACCATGCGGCGCTTGTTGTGAACTGCAGGCCGAGCAACTGCAAGGGCGCCAGGTCGGTGCCCGGCACCGTTAGCGTGATTGTGTTCCAGGCATTGGCAGTGAGGCTTCCGTAAAAACTGCTGCTCCAGTTCCAGTTGTAGTCCTGTAGATAGGGTTGGATCGACGTGATCTGGCTGCCGCTTGGGATCCAAACCCGAAAGGTAATCGTCGTTCCGGGAGTTGCAGGCACGTTATTTAAAATCACCGAGGACGTTCCGGCGGCTGTGCCGCTAAAGGTCACCGCAAGCGATTGTCTGCCCACAAAGTGTTGCGCGGTGGATGTAGCTACTCCGGTGATTTGATCACCGCTTGATGACCAACGTTGCGGGTCAGTCTCAAAGTTGTATTGCGCGGGATCCGGATTTACGCCGGGTGTCGTCGCATGGGCTTCGGTTGAAAAACCTGATTGCCCGGAGCTATTTACAGCAACCACCTGGTAATAGTAGGTGGTGCCGGCATTGAGATTGGTATCGATATAGGATGTGCCGGCGATGCCGCTGGCTATCGGTGCTATGGGACTCTCATAGCCTGACTCCGCAGCTCGATAGATATTGTAGCTGGTCGCTCCACTCCCGGCAGTCCATGACAAGCTTACCTGCCCCGTGCCGGAGGTAGCAATGAGACCGGACGGAGCGTAGGGTGCACCGTTTGGCGGCGGTGGCGCGGTTCCTCCGGTCAAAGCTGTGATAGCATCCGCGTTGGTGACAGCGCCCGTGGTCCAGTCAATGATGCTGCCCGGAGTGCTCCAATTAAAAGGACTCAAGCCGTGGGCGCGGGCGGACTCAGCCACATACTTGATCCAATAGAGCGAAGAGGCACTACTGTAGGCTGCCTCCTCGCCGGTAGTGGGTTTCCCTGCAACCCCAAATTCACCTATCATCACCGGGATACCCTTGCTGATATACAGGTCGGTTAGTTGCTGGAATCCCGAATCAATGCCCCCTTCTTCGGGCGCGACGCAGTTGCGGGTTGGATCGCCGGAGTAATGGTAAGCCGGACCCCAAAAGTATTGCGCAATACCCCACGATGCGTCGCTCGACAAAATCGCGAACTGGGCCGGCGAGTAGCAATGATACTCGACCATCAGTCGGTTGGCGACTGTGTCCGTTGGCAAAGCATTCATCCACGTTGGATCCGATACGCTTTGCAGCACCAGCCAGCGGTTCGTGTTATTGCCACTGGAGCCCCGAACCGCGTTGATGAAAGTCTGGTAGTAAACCATCAACGTATTCATCACAGCGGGACTGCTCACGTTAGGTTCGTTTGCCGCGGCGAAGAGCAAGTGATTGTCGTAGCCTGCGAAGGCGGTGGCGATTTGCGTCCAGTAGGACTTCATCTTCGCATTGATCGTAGGATCAACGGTGGTGCCTATATTGTTCTCGAGCCAGCCATCATCCCAGTGGTCGTTGATGACGACATACATTCCCGCAGCAATTGCGTAGTCCACGGCCTGTTTCACCTGCGCCATAAAAGCGGGATTAATCGTGTAGGTGGTGACGCCACCACTGGTGCTGGTGGTGGAATTGAAGTCCCAGGCGCATGGGATGCGAACGGCGTTGAATCCGGCATTGGCGGCCGTGTAGAAGGGCGCCGCAGTCCAGCCCGGCACTCCCCAAGTGGCTTCCAATGTATTTCCCAGATTCCATCCATAGGTCGGCACCGGCCATGGCGTTGAAGCTGGTATGTCGGCAGGCGCTGGTTGCAAACCAAGGTCGAACACTGCATCAAAGCTGTGACTGTTGCCCGTGGTGATCGTGCCGCCGCTAAGGGGTATGACTGCGATTTCGCCGCCGGCGTAGGCATTCGTCGCCACGGCCAGCGCCGCATAGCCGCCGGTGGACGGCTGCCTGCCAAACGAAAACGCGTAGGTCTTATTCGCGGCCAGCGGCACGTTCAGCCCGCTCCATTTCAACCAGTCGCCATCGGTAAAGCCCGGATTCGCTGCACTGAAAGTAATCAGCAAGGTCGCCGAACCGCTGGTTATCGAGTAGATGCGCAGGTAATAAGTCGGTGTGCTGGAAGGCGTGCCGTAACCGCCTCCGGAAAACAATCCCGCAGTCTTAATGGCGACTGATACGAGTTTCCTCGCGCTGGTTCCAGTAGTGAAGGTCTGACCGACGGGTGGATTGTTATCCGTGTAGTAGTTCAGCCCATCGGGCGAAGTCTGGTTGCCGCTGGTGGAGAGTTGGAAAACGTCGTTCGCTCCGGGACTCGGCGCAGCAGAGCCAATGTCCGTCAGTGTTTGCGCATGCAAAGTTCCAGTTAGCCCGATAACCAGAGCTAGTAGAAACAACTGACGCCTGAACGTGCTCATAGAAACGAGACTGATTGAGTCAATCGCATAACGGCGCTAAATCAAACTTTTCGCCGATCTCCTGAAGGCAAAGTTCTGCTCCTTTTTGAAAACGAAAAAGGCCGGGAAGTGCCCGGCCCCTTCGCCTTGTGACTTCATCTTATCGATGGCCGACTAAGCCCCGACGACGAGCAATCAGAACGAAAGCCCCGGCACTGCCAACGATGAACATCATGGCTGTTGATGGCTCCGGAACCGCGAGTCCTTCGAGGCGGACAGCGTCAATATCCGAAACGCTGAGCAGGCCATTGTAGATGCGGACATCGTCCAAGTTACCATCGAAACCTTGTGAATTGGTTCCATTGTTGCCGAGGAATAGAGTCGCCGTGGAGCCGACAGCCGGGATTCCCGCGGAATTCCAGTAGCTGCCGTCGTGTATCCCAAAGTTTTGCGCAACCGTGGCCGAAGTATTCGTGCCACCGGTGATGAGCGCAGCGTTGTTATCCCCGCCGCCGTAAAGAGCGCTCATGGCGGATTGCCCCCAATAGGCGCCATTGTTGCCATTGTATGCAATCGCAAGAAAGACCCATCCCCTGTCGGTTCCAGAATTCCAAGGATCATTCGTCCACTGAATGTGATTGTTAATGCCGACACGGATGCCGTTATTCCAGCTGGGAGCCATCCCAATCGTAATGCCGGGATTTGAAGTCCCGTCCGGAGTGGTTGAAGACCCAATATCGAGTATGTCGCCACCCCTTCCTCCATTCCATTTGACCCACATGGTAATCGTGAACTGAGTGACGCCCGTCAGGTCGATGTTACTGATGCCAGCCGCATTGGTAATCGGACTGTAGGAAGCCCCGTCATAATAATTGTCCCAGGCATTTCCGAGCTGGAACGAATTGTCACCCACAGTTCCGGAAATACCGCCACTGACGAATGACCCTGCTGCATATCCGGTCGAGCCCGATGTGATGCCAACATCTTGTGTGAGGGTTCCGCCGGTGCCGGTGCCGGTATTGGAGCCGTCGCCGCTATTAAAGTTCCATTGATAAAGCGGAGCCGTCGCAATGGCTCGAGTTTGGAAACCCAGCAACGCGCAAGCAACTGACAGGCACACGGTGGTTCGATAGACGAGTTTTGAAGATTTAATTGTTTTCATTGGGGGGTTGGATGTGTGTGAGGGCAGTCTCCTGCTGCATAAAGGGTTTTTCAATAATCAGTCCCAAGCAAGATCATGTTACAGTATTTTACCTTGTGTTTCTTCTTTGCAGTCGGAAGCGGCAGAGATGTTAATTTTCGTTTTCTTTTGAAAAAGAAACTTGCCTCTCACCGCAGCGGGTTGAGCGTGATGAAAACAACGTCATTGTCGCGGAGGTCGAACTGCTCCTGGAATTTTCCGTCGCCACCGATTTCAAGGGTGTGTGTCTCAATCGGCGCGCCATTGTTTTTAGATTTGATCTGCGCAACCTGCGCTTTCGTGAGTTGCGCGGGCGAGCCTAAATCGCGATAGGTGTCGTAGGCGTCATTAACCCTGTAGCCTACCTGGTAAGTATCGATCGTGTATTTGCCTTTCGGCAGGTGCGAAAGATGGAGCGTGACTTTGCATTTGGGCTGCGAAGGCAAATCGCGTTTGTAAAAGACCTGATTGATCATGTTTTTCTCTGGAAAGGTGTTGGTAAAATCCCATACCAGCGCCTGCACGCCGCCATCTTGGCTGGTGCAAATCCAGGACGATGAATCGCTGCATTTTAATTCCATGGAACCTAGCCGGTTCAGATATTGATAGGCGTAATACGACGGCTTTTTGATGTCCTGGTAATTCATCAATCCAAAGCCGCCATGAAATGCTTCCCAGCGCGGGCCGGATTCCTCGAAGATGTCCGTAAACGTCCAATAGGACATCGAATTTGCAGCGTTGCCGCAGTTCTTGAGCTTGTCCAAAATATAAGCCGCACTGTGGTAGCTGTCGTGAAATGGATCGGCTGGTGTGTAGGAGCTGCTCCATTCGGTAAAGTGCAGTTCCAGCTTCGGAAATGCGGAGTCGGTGATCTGCTGGCGCACCATTTTCACTTCGCCGAAGATGGAGTTTGGATTTTTTGAAAGTGCGGTGCCGTGAGTCGCTGTTTCGTCGAGATAACCGCTCTCGACGCCGTAAGTGTGGGTGGAAACGAAATCCACCGGCGTGTGGGTTGAGTCGCAGAAATGAAGGAACTCATTGATCCAACCGCAGCCGGCTGTTCCCGGGCCGCCAACTTTGTAGTTCTGCGAAACACTCTTGATGGCGCGCGCCGTCGCAGCGTAGAGATCAAAATACTGTTGCTGTGTTCCGGCCCAGAATCCGTCCGTAAGGTTTGGTTCGTTCCAGACTTCGAAATACCATGTGCGCACCTCCGCATCGCCGTAGCGATCCCTTTCATGTTCGACAAAGGCTTTGATGAGTCCTGCCCATTTGTTCATGTCGCGAGGCGGCGTCACGTTGCCCTTCCACCAGAATATGGTTTTGGGTCCGCTGGACAGCGCGTTGGGCATGAAGCCGAGTTCCACAAAGGGCTTCATGCCTATGCTGTGGAGAAAATCGTAAAGCTCGTCTATGTATTGCCAGTTGTATCGCGGCTCACCATTTTCCTCGCGATAAACGCCCATGTCGTCAGTGAACAAGCCATGCATGCGGATGTATTCAAAGCCGCATTCGCGGTGAGCAATGGTGAGCTGCCGCTGCCAGTCTGCTCGCAAGCCTTCGTTCGCGCGTCCCGCACCGACGCAGCGTTTGAACATGGTGTTAAGTGGCCCGTTGGTCTGCTGGAGATCGGCGGAAATGCTCCTTTGCACGGGCATCTCATTTTCGGCAAACAATAGTCTGCCTTCGGCTAGGAGTGTCGCGGCGCAGAGGGCTGCTGAAAGGACAAATCGGATCATAAAAAGGCTTGTATCATGGAAAATAAAGACGGGGGGCTATTTTTGAGAGATAAAGTGAATGAAGTTATGTGACAGTAACAGCTCGCCTGCCGGCATACACTTCCGCCTCATCATTGCCGCGAATGCCAGTATCGTAACACAGAATGCGCAGTTACCGCGGCGTTACGGGTGGTTACGGTAACATAAATATCTTTTGATGTCGTGTTGGCGAGAGCTAGTTCCGCATGTAAGAGTCCACCTTGGCTACAGCAAGACGCTCTATGAAAAACCGCCTCGCAACCCTCTCCCTCCCAACGGCCATGATGATCGGGGGATTTGGAATGCTCGCCATGTGGCAGCGTTCGCGCCACTTCAGGAAGGCGTAACAATTTCGATTTCCGTGAGTCGATTTGGGGATCGGCAGGGGCACGGAGATCATAGCCGCCGCGGTTTCGGGGGAAACCGCGGCGGCAACATTTTGAATTAGGCTGTCGTTATAAGACAGTCTCGATGATGCACGTTGAAAATATCAGCCCGTGCGTCATCTAGTCCTGCCTGAGCCCGATGGAACGGAATGCTGCGTAATCGTTTTGCCTTTACCATAGGGCCAGGGCGAGCGAGTCCCTAAGCCCCATGAGAAGTTTTGTGACAGTAACACTTCACTTGTCGTGCACACGTTTCCGCCTCATCGTTGCTGCAATCGGCCGAAAATGTTACTGAAACACAATGCGCGTGGTCTGCGTCGGTTTCCAGCTTTTGGGAACGAGATTAGAATTGGGGTAACTACTCTTTTTGTATGACTTCTTCCACTAGCCTGGCCTCGACGTTTGACTCCACTTGTTCGGATCCAGACTTGGAATCTCGAGTGGAAGAATTGCTCTCGCGCCTGACACTGGAGGAGAAGATTGGTCTTGTTCATGGCAACACAAAGTTCACCACCGCGGGCGTGCCAAGATTGAATATCCCAACGCGCTGGCTGACCGACGGCCCGCATGGTGTTCGTGAAGAAATCTCGCCGGATAGCTGGATTCCCGCGGGACGATGGGATGATTACGCAACGGCGCTGCCCGTTGCTCTCGGAATGGCCGCGACATGGAATCCCGAATTGGTGCAGGCCGGTGGAAGGCTTCTCGGCTCGGAGGCTCGCGCCCGAAAAAAGAATATTCTGCTCGCTCCAGGCGTGAACATACAGCGCACGCCGCTCTGCGGGCGCACGTTCGAATACTTTGGCGAAGATCCTTTCCTTGCTTCTCGCATGGCGGTGGCATACATCCGCGGAGTCCAATCGCTAGGGGTGGCGGCATGCGTCAAACACCTTGCCGTAAATAACCAGGAAATTGATCGCATGACGATTGACGTTCAGGTTGACGAACGCAGCCTGCGCGAGATTTATCTCCCCGCTTTCCAGGCAGCAGTTCAGGAAGCCGGAGTCTGGGTGGTTATGGGCGCCTACAACAAACTGCGCGGCCAGTGGTGCTCACATAATAGCTATCTGCTCAACCACGTCCTTAAGACTGAATGGAATTTCAAAGGGCTAGTCGTGTCCGACTGGAACGCCGTTCACGACACGACCGAGGCTGTTTTCAACGGACTGGATCTCGAAATGGGAACTGAACTTCCGCCCGAGAAACATTTTCTTTCGGAACCATTCCGCGATGGCATCCTCGACGGGCGTTACCACATCGAACTCCTCGATGAAAAAGTGCGGCGTAACCTTCGGGTGCTTATCGCCACTGGCGGCATGGAGCAAGAGGAAAACCGTCCTTCCGGAATACTAGCCTCGCCAGATCATCGCGCTATTTCACGCGAGTTGGCCGAGGAGGCGATTGTCTTGTTAAAGAATGAAGGAAACCTTCTTCCGGTCCTGCTCGATAAGGTGCGGTCCATCGCGGTAATCGGCGAAAACGCCATTCGCAAACACTCGAAAGGTGGCTTTGGCGCCGGCGTGAAGGTAATGCACGAGGTCAATTCGCTCGAGGGCATCAGACAACGTGCCGGCCTGTGCGCCGATATTACCTATTCCGTGGGATACAGCGCTGAGGATGCCGGCCAGGAAGCTTTGGAACGCGCTGTAAAAACGGCTAGTCGGGCGGACGTCGCCATCGTATTCGCAGGACTTGGCAGAGCGCCGTATCTCGATGATGAAAGCACTGACCGCGCCAGTCTTGCTCTTCCATTCGGACAGGATGAACTCATAAGACGTGTTGCAGAAGTCAATCCGCGCACCATTGTAGTTATAGTTTCAGGTTCGCCTGTCGAAATGGATTCCTGGATCGCATCCGTGCCGGCGGTCTTGCAAGCATGGTATGGCGGAGTAGAGCAGGGGACCGCGATCGCCCGTGTCGTTTTTGGAGATGTCGCGCCATCCGGTAAACTGCCCTGCACTTTTCCCCATCGCATCGAAGATATCTCTGCCCACGATTTCGGATCGGATACTTATCCGGGGCTAAATGGAAAGGTCTTTTACAAAGAAGGCTTGATGGTAGGCTATCGTCATTTCGATCATCAGAACATTGAGCCGCTTTTCGCCTTTGGACATGGACTTTCCTATACGGATTTCGCTTATTCCGATCTTACGCTGGAATCAGGCGAAGGGGCGATAATCCTTAACGCGAGCTTTAATCTCACTAATTCCGGTTCGCGCCGGGGTGCAGAGGTTGCACAGCTCTACGTTCAGGACCTCGAATCATCCCTGCCACGGCCAGTTAAAGAATTAAAGGGTTTTGCAAAGATGATGCTGGAGCCGGGTGAACAGCGCAGGGTCACGATACCATTGAACGTGAAAGCATTTATGTTCTTTGATCCCGAGCGCAGCGGCTGGATGGCGGAGAAAGGGCATTTCCGCATCCTGATCGGAAGCTCATCCCGCGACCTCCGGCTCGCGGCAGAATATCATTTTGAGGACTCCATATTCGAGCCGGTGCCCGCCGCGCTAAATGGCCACGCGAAACGGGAGCCGGTTTCGTCTTCCGACATTTCGCTTTGTGAAGCCCGGCCTTGAGACTAATTTGGCGGCGACACCTATGAAGACTCAGGTTACTGTCCGCGCCATCGCGGAGAGCGCCGGCGTTTCGGCCATGACGGTGAGCCGCGCACTTCGGGGAGAGCCGAATGTGGATGAAAAAACTGCATCTCGGATTTGCGATATCGCCGATCGTCTTGGCTATCGCCGCAATCTTCTTGTCTCCACCGTCATGTCCACGCTGCGCGGAAACAAACAACCGCAATGCAGTTCCGTTATCGCATTCCTGACCGCGGAAAGCTCCTCGTTTCGCCCCGAGCAAAGGCTTGGATCGCAGCTCTACTTCGAGGGAGCGCGGATGCTTGCATCCAAGTGCGGGTTTACAGTTGAGGAGTTTGTTCTGGAGCCAAAGCAAATGGATTCCAAAACCATTTCGCGCATTCTTTATGCGCGAAACATTCGCGGCTTGTTGATCGGACCACTCTGCCGGAGTTGCGGACACCTTTCGCTGGATTGGAAGGAATTTTCGAGCAGCGCTATTTCCATCAATTTAATCAAACCGGATCTCGACCGCTGCAGCGTGGATCCCGTGCAATCGGTCAACCTGGCTATCCGCAATCTTAAGCGGCTTGGTTATCGCCGCATCGGTTATGGCATCTCGCCTTTTCAAGTAGCACTCAGCCACCATCGCAGTCGCGCGATGTTTCTCGACTATCAATGCCAGCTTCCGCCGGAGCAGACTGTCGGGCTGATTGCGGACTGGTCCTTGCAAGGTCTTTCCAACTGGCTGAAAACGGAAAAGCCTGATGCGATCATAGGGCACGGCGATGAGATTCTTTCATGGTTGAACGCATTGGGAATTCAAGTGCCAATGAACATAGGCTATGTGGACATCAATATGTTTGAAGGCACTCATGTGCCTCTAGCGGGCGTGGTGTTTGATTACAAGAGCGTCGGAGCAAGTGCTGTAAACATGGTAATCAGTAATCTACTGCGCAATAATCATGGACTCCCCGAACATCCGGTTCACTGCTACATCCAGGGAAAGTGGAGAAATGGCTACACCGTCCGAACGCTGGAGCAACCTTCTTCCCAAGTGAAGCGCACAAAGGGGAAGACTGCGAAATCTCCGAAGGCTAAATCGTTATCGAGCGGGACGGAACCCTTTCATCCTTTAGCTCGATCGGCAAAAGTGTGGCAATGGCAACCGCTCAATCTGCGTAAGCATGCAACCCATTCTTATAAAACGCGCAAGGATATCTCCAAATGGGAGGAAGGCCTCGGTCTGCCGCTGGTGGCCGGGCAACAAACAATCAACTCAGTGCCCTTCCAGTTGATTGATGAAAAGCCTAATGCAGGCAAAGGATTCGTGCTTTTGCAGACTCAAGCCAGCGTCACTATCCCCACTGGCAACCATTCCTGCGAAGCAGTCTTCTTTTTAGTAGCGGCCGGTTTTATAGCCACTCATGGTCCTATCGCAGAGATGGTCTATAAATGGGCGGATGGAAAAGAGGAATCACATCCTCTCATTGCTTACTTCACTCCTCCACCTGAGTCCGACGTGAAGGATCACTGGATGTGCGAATCCGGCGTGCAGGATTGGTGGCCGACCTTTCCTCATTTTTGCAATGAAACGTCGAAGATGTTCCGCCTTGGCAAGGACGATCAGGATCCGGTTGAATGGCGCTACCTTTATACTTTGCAATGGCTTAATCGCCGGCCTAAGTCCCAGTTGAGCGCAATTACAATCCGGCATCTACCTAGGAACGATGCCAAGATTGCGATCCTTGCCGCTACTTTGATGGCGCAGGCCTAGGTCTGTCAGGAATGAATTGAGATAGGAGCGACAGACACAAACAATCATGAATCCTAAGAATAAGCGTTTCGGTTGTATTAATATACTACTCACTCTAGTTTTGCTCCTAGGCATGGCTTTCGGTTATGCCATGTATCACAACGATGAGTCTCCCAGACAGGCTTGGCAGCGCATCATCACCAGCTTTGAGAAACCCGCAAATCCAAAGCCAAAAACCGCGCCCATGGTCGCGCCTGCATCTACCGCGACGCCTGTCCCGACTGTCTCATTCGCTGCAACACCTACACCAGTGCCTGCTCTTACATTCAGTCCGGCTCCAACACCGGCGCCGGTTGATCCCATAGCATGGTTGATTTCGCATAAGAACCGCTGGCCGCATGAAGTGGTGCTTCTTGAGACGACGGAATTTCCCGCGATGCTCGGCGGCAAAACGATAGGTTCCGTCGAGGTGCCGTTATCCAGCAAGGTATCGGTTACCGACATCACGGCCGAGAGTGTGTTCGTGCAGTTTCACGGAGCAGCCCGATCGCTACCCCATAAAGCCACCAACCTTGGTGAACTCGCAAAGGCCGCAATGGAATCCGCTCAGCATGAACCGCCGGCGGATGGAAACACTACGCAGCTTGCGGAGTCCGGCCTCGATGCATGGACGGCGGTTGATCTCATGACCCCCGGCATCAACATCGGCAATACCTTTGACAATGTTGTGCATTGGGAGACCGGCTGGGGCAGTCCGATTATTACGAAAGGTTTCATCCAGAGTCTCGCGCGCACTGGCTTCAAGTCGGTTCGTTTGCCTGTGGCATGGGATACCTTTTCCGACAAAGGACGCATCACGCCGGAAGAGTTCGGGCGCATTGACGAGGTTGTCAACTGGATCATCGAAGCCGGCATGTTTTGCGTGGTCAATATTCACTGGGATGGAGGCTGGATCGATTCGGGCGTGAAGGAACGCTATCCCGACACCTTTCATACTTTCAGTCCGGAGGCGGAGAAAAAATTCCGTTCGTATTGGGAACAGATAGCCCGCCATTTTGCTGGCAAGAACGAAAAGCTCCTCTTCGAGGCGCTTAACGAGGAAACGGATTTCGAAAACGAGGGATCGGAAGAGAAGGCGTTCGCCACGTTGACGCGCGTCAACCAGATCTTCATCGACACGGTCCGCAAGACCGGGGGCAATAACGCCCAGCGCCTGCTTATCGTCATAGGCTATAGCACGAATTTCGAGAAGACCAGCGGACCGAACTACCATTTGCCGAAGGACACCGTGCCCGGCAAGTTGCTTGTCTCGGTTCATTATTATGCGCCGTGGACGTTCGTCGGCCTCAGTTCGGACGCCTCTTGGGGAAAGATGCAGCTCACCTGGGGCACCGAGGCAGACCTCAAAGCGCTGAACGACTCTTTCGATAAAATGAAAGAGTTTTGCGCTCGCACCCATGTCCCCGCATACATTGGCGAATTCTCGATGTGTTCCAAGAAGGAGAAAACTTACAGTGACCTCTGGACCCAGTCGGTGTTCCAGGCCGCTTTGAAAAGAAAAATGGTGCCCGTCCTGTGGGATATTGGCGGTGCAATATCCCGCCGTGAACCTTATGCACCGAGCGAAGAGCTGGTGTCGATGCTGCGGTGCATGGAGCACCCGTCTGCGGTCTCTACTGCGCGGCAATAAAAAGGACTTAGTCCACATCCGTGCGGAATGTCGAGGCGGGCAGGCCTGCGCGATTGAAGAGATTGCCTTCCGGCACAGGGGCCCAGCCGTAACGCACGGCGACCGGTTGCGGCACGTCCGGCGAATTTACGACGACAGTATCGCCGACTATCTTCGCCTGCGCTGGATGAAATACTTTGTCCGCTCCAGCGATCGTGAAACCTTTTAACTCTCCGTCTTTGGCGACGAGTCCGCCGCCGAGATGGGTGAAATGCAAGTTGGCATTTGCGTGATCAATTTTTTGCGAATCGAAAATCGGGCCGGAGTATTCAATGTGTTCGCCGTAGGCTAAAGCACGAGCCGCCAGCGCGAGCCGCGCGCCGACCGGCTGCTTGTGCGGCGGATGAATGTCATTCGCGTCGCCGCAATCAATCGTTACGGCCATCGCGGTGTTTTTTGAGCGTTGCAAAGTGAGCAGTTGCGCCTCGCGGATTTCGGGCGACGTGCCGTTGAAGGGCGCGATTTGCACGAACAGAAATGGAAAGTCGCCTTCGCCCCAAGCGCGACGCCAGTCGGCGATCATCGCGGGAAACAACGTCTGATACTGCCGCTCGCGCCCGACATTCGACTCGCCTTGATACCAGATGACACCGCGCATCGCAAACGGCAGCAGCGGTGCGATAATGCCGTTGTAAAGCACGGTCGGTGCGCTCGGGCTTTGACTAAAAGCGTTTGGCGGCCATCCAGTTTGCTTCAGCGAGACGCTTTGTTTGCACATCCACGAACCGGAAAACGGAATCGAATTCGTCGTTCCACCGGCATTGAAAACCAGCCGCATTTTGTCGTTGCCGCCATACATCCCGCCGTTGGCGCCGGTATCGAGCACACGCACGGCGATGACATTCGCACCGCGTTTCAACAAATTCGCCTGCACACGGTAGACGCGCGCTTTTTCCCAGCCGACCGTCGCGCCGACTTGCGTGCCGTTGACCCAGGTGGCATCAATGTCATCCACTCCCCCGAGGTGTAGCTCCGCGTCGCTGCCGTCCCAGTCTTCCGGCAGATCAAAACTGCGCCGGAACCAGATAGTGCCGTCGAAATCAGGATAGCCCTGGCTTTCCCAAAACGCAGGCAGCGTCATCGTTTTCCAATCGCTTGTGTCCAGCTCTGCGGTGCTCCACGCGGCCTCCGGTTTTGAGCCGGGATCGACTTTTTCAAACCATGCATTTTGCGCCGCTCGCGTCTGGCGCTCGGCCAGCACGGGATCAGCGATGAGTTTTTTCAGCTGCACCAGCGCATCGGCGAAGTCGGGCAATTGTTGCAACCCCATTTCACTCGTCCAAGCTTCCGCCGGAGTGCCGCCCCACGAGCTGTGGATGATGCCAATCGACACGTGTCGCGCGGCAAAAAGATCGCGTGCAAAAAAGTAACCGACGGCGCTGAAATCTCCGACAGTCTCCGGCGAGCAAACCGTCCACTTGCCATTCACCGTTGTCAGCGGCGCGAACGACTTCGTTTGCGCCACGTGGAACTCGCGGATTTGCGGATAGTTTGCCGCGGCGATTTCCTTTTCGCCATCCGTGATTGGCTTCTGGCCGGCGCGCGAGCCGAGCTGGCGTTCCATGTTCGATTGCCCGCTGGCAATCCAGACTTCGCCGACGAGGACATTGGTGATTTCACGAACATTGTCGCCGCGCACGGTGAGCGTTTGCGGTGTGACGTTCGCTTTCATCGGTGCGAGCCAGATTTTCCACGCGCCGTTCGCCGCAGTCGTGGAAACGTTTTGGCCGGCGAAAGTCACCGTGATTTTTTCGCCGTCGCGCGCGGTGCCCCAAACCGGAACGCGCCGGTCGCATTGCAGCACGCCATTGTTTTGAAATAGGGGATTCAAGTCTGCTGCGAGCGTCGTCGATGCGAGGCAGCAGAACAAGAGGAGGTGATGTTTTAATGAGGAGGTTTTCATAATGGTTTGTCTGCAACGGTGATGACATCCACCTCGGCGTAGCCGACGTCGTTGCTGCCGTCGGTGTTTCGCAAGGCTCGCAGTTTGATGTAACGGCCTTTGGCGGGTGAAAACGTTTTGAGCTGCGCGACGCGGTTGTTCTTGATGTTCGAGAACTCGCCCTTGTCCGCGAGCTTCCAGTTCGTGTTGTCGGGGGAGACGTAAAATTCGTAAGCCGCGATGACGCCCGGTCCCCACATGCCTTGGTCGGGAAAGTATTTGAAGCCGGACAAAACTTTCTCGCTGCCGAGATCGATGACCAGATCCACGGGCATAGTTTTGTCCTTCGGCTGTTTCCAGGAAGTGCCCGGATCGCCATCGAGAATCGCGTAAGGCTCAGTGCCGTCCACGTCCATGATGCGCCAGTCTTTTCGGCAAATATCGAACTTCTCGTCAGTCACCGGACTCGATTTGCCCGTGGCCGGATCGTAGGCGATCGCTTTTACCTCGAGCTTTCCATCACTCGTCGGCACCGGCCCGGCGAACCGCGCCGATCTGGGAGTCGGCGTGCTGCCATCGAGCGTGTAGTAGAACAACGGCCCGACATCGCCGGACTTGATGGAAACTTCGCCCGCGCGATTTCGCGTGATGATCGGCGCGTCGAGAATCAGCGGCGCGTTATAGAGTCCGATGTTTGAAATAACCGGCGATGCCTTCGAGTCGGTGATGTTAAAGCGCACCCTCGATGCTTTGACGGCGGGGAAACGCAGGATGCGCTTGTAGCCGATGGTGCTGCCTCGGGCGACTTCCTTCCAGGCGCCATCGACGAATGCGTCGACGGTGAAGCCCTTCACGCGCTGTCCGAGCGGGATGTATTCCTGCGCCATGAAGCGGTTGAATAATGCTGGCTGCGCGAGGTCGATGGTGAGCGACGCTGTGCGGATGTCATCGTCCGTGGCCCAATAGGTATTCTTGTTTTCATCCACGACATTTGCCGCAGCGAATGCCCGCGAATTGCCGCGAATGTTGGATGCCTCGACTCTCGCATTCCTCGCGAGGTTAATGGCAAAGGTCTGCTTGATCACTTTGCCCATCTCGATTGCATTCTTCGCGTCGGTAGGATGAATCGTTCCATCGGGCCGGATCGGAAAATTCAATAGGAGCGGCGCGTTGCGGCCGACGGAGTTGTAGTAGGTGTCCATCAACTGCGATATCGTCTTTACCTTGCCATCCTCACTGGGATGGTAAAACCACTCGGGCCGGATCGACGTGTTTACTTCCGCGGGCACCCAGGCGTCGCCGTCTTCCTTGCCAAATTGCAATCCGCCCCAGTCCACATCGCCAGTCGCGTTCAACTTGCTCCAGTTTGCCTCGCCGACAAAACCGGCCTCGGTCCCGACCCAGCGCAGATCGGCGCGATCGCCACCATCGTTCCAGATAACAATTCCGGGCTGAAGCTTTCGCGCGAGCGCATAGGTAGTCGGCCAGTCGTAGTAAGTCTTGCGATCAATCTTCCGCTCCTCGTTCGCGCCGCCGTAGTAACCCGTGCCTCCGTTCGCACCGTCGAACCACGTCTCGAACACCGGCCCGTAATTCGTTAGCAGCTCGGTAAGTTGATTGCAAAAGTAGGTAATATATTCCGGCTTGCCGTAGTCTGCGCGATTCCGATCCCACGGGGAGAGATAGACTCCGAACTTCAGGCCGTATTCCTTGCACGCGCTGGCCACATCGCGCACCACGTCGCCCCTGCCATTCTTCCACGGCGCGTTCTTCACGGAATAGTCGGTGTATTTGGAAGGCCAGAGGCAAAATCCGCAGTGGTGCTTCGCCACAATGATTACGCCGGTCATGCCCGCTTCCTTGCAAGTCCGCACCCATTCGCGAGCATCGAGTTTTGTCGGGTTGAATGTTTTGATATCCTCGTTTCCAAAGCCCCACGACTGGTCGGTGTAAGTATTCAGCGAAAAATGGATGAAGGCGTAGAACTCCATCTCCTGCCATCGCAACTGGTTTTCCGACGGCACTGGTCCGAACGGAGCGGGCGGCTTCACTTGCGCATCGCAGATGCAGGAGGCGATCACGCCGAGCAGCACCAAAGGGAAAAGTTTCGTCTTCACGGTCTTCGATTATTTGCTTCGTGGCGTAAGCTTGTAGAGCATCACGCCATGCGGGCGCACCGTGGCGCTTAGCGAGCCTTCAGCATCCTTCAAATTCTTTTGCCGCCACAAATCGCGAACCTGCTGTCTGCCACCAAAGCCATATCCGGCCAATCCGTCCAGCGTTACAGTCGATTCCTTCTCTCCCATGTTAAGGAAACAGAGCGCAGAGGCCCCATCCTCCATCGGCTTTTGATAAACACGAACGTCGCCCAAGTCGGCGATCCGAACGGCCTGCTTGCCTAGTGCATCCTGGTCGATCGCAAGCACCTCGTCGTTGGTCAGCAAGCCGAGCGTGAAGTCGTCGAGCTTCGTGAGATTGCAGCCGATCAACAAAGGCGCCGACATCATGCACCACATGCTGATGTGCGCGTATTGCTCGTCCGGCGTCAGATGCGTGGGGTGCATCGCCGATCCCACGCTCACCCAGCCAACCACCAGCATGTCCGGATCGTTCCAATGCCCCGGACGGGCGACTTTTGCCCACTTTTCGTTGGAATCGATAATCTGGGATAGCGAGACATGATAGGTTTGATCGCTGCGAGGTTCCCAGTGATCCCAAATGTCGCCGGTGGTCCGCCAGACATTGGTCCAGCGCGAGAGCTCATCGCGTTTATCGAAAGGAGCCGCATTGGAGAGACTGAAAACAATGTCTCGCCCGGTTGAGCGAAGCGCCTCGGACATGTCCCGCGTGCTATCGACGTCATTGGGATTCCAATCATACTTAAGATAGTCAAATCCCCACTCGGCATACTGCCTGGCATCCGCTTTTGCGAAATGGATTCGCCCGATCTTATGTCCCGCATCCCCACCCAAGCCTTCGCGGGACCACTCGCCTTTGGGATTATCGGCCGTGCCTCCGGGGTAGTTGGCGTAGGAAGTTATCCAAGGTGTGGAATAGATTCCCGTCTTTAGCCCCATGGCATGGATGGATTCACACAAAGCTTTCATATTTGGAAACTTTTCATTTGCCAGCAACGCCTTGTCCGCGCCCTCCCGTCGGCCTTGCCACGAGTCATCGATGTTGACGTAGGACCAGCCGTGGTTAATCAAACCGGACGAAACCAGGATGTGCGCCGATTCCAGAACCTTCTTCTGATCAACTCCAACGGCCCAACTATTCCAACTGTTCCAGCCCATCGGCGGCGTCAGCGCAATTTCCTCCCCGGCAACAATTCGAAATTTGCGAACGGCTGAATTCACCCCATTTCGCACCTTCAAGATCACCTCGTATTCACCTGCTTTTTCGAGTTTGCCAGTGATGCGTCCGGATTGATGATCGATGCTCAGTCCTTGGGGAAGACCTTCGGCAGCGAACTCCATCGGACGGCTGCCGGTTGCCGGAACTGTGTAAAGAAAAGGCGAGCCCGGCCGGACACCAAACACTGATGGTCCGTTGATGCGCAGCACTGCAGATGCTGGTGGCGTAAGTATGTATTGCGACAGGTCGGACTGCCGTTGGGCGAACAACGAAGAACTCATAAAGGAGAGCGCAAGAAAATGGAGAAAGTATCTCATGCGGGGATTCGAGGTTAACGCGCTTTCACAAAAATCATTTCCGGTTTCAGACCTTCGGCCTCCGCTTTGAGCGTGATTAGTCCTGCCGCGCCGTTAGGTCGGATAATTACAAGGCAACGGTCTTGATAAGTCTTGCACAAAGGCGCATGGAAGCTGGCGGCGTCATTCGGCGCGGGACTGCCCGTGGCAGCGAGTTCGCCCGCCCCGGCGACCGCGAACCGACGAAGATGGGCTGGATCGTGAAGCATAAAAGGAAGGGAGGAGGTCA